>ERZ808051.837-NODE-837-length-26126-cov-9.142961_pt1 | contig 26126 bp, 21 predicted proteins | sample MGYA00380199_ERZ808051 | MGnify/ENA primary metagenome ERZ808051 (study PRJEB31490, sample SAMN06133391) | mouse gut metagenome | isolation source: J11 | host: mice | place: China: Chengdu | collected 2015-05 ...
AAAATAAGTGACAGTAGTCCGAAAGGTAGAGCAGGCTTGCGAATAAGAGGATGGGCTTGTGCTGAGTGTGGCACATGGCATGATAGAGATATCAATGCTGCTAAGAACATCCTTGCGGTCGGGCTTGACCGTCTAGCGGTAGGAATCCCCTCGGTTTAGCGAGGGGAGGAAGTCAATACTGGGCTTGCCGAGCGCAATATGGCGACGATAGTGAAAGAGGATTTTGGCTAAATTAATGAGAGGTGTCATCATACTTTGAACAGAAAACGCCCGTGTCGGGCGTTTTTTTCGTTTGCAGTGCTAGAAAAAGTAGAACGGTGCTCGATACAGATGTATTAATTCAGTTGATATGGGCTGAGTAGTTATTGAAGCCGCTAAAAACCAAAATCCCATTGAATTGAGGCTAAGCATCGGCAACAATGGTCATATCTAATTGAACAATTTAACAAATAAAATAACGATGATTTAAGCATCACACTATAAGGATAAAAAATGAAACTACGCATCTTAAAGTCAGAAGTCACCAACCCTTGGTTTAACTTGGCCACTGAGGACTGGATTTTCCAAGAGCTGGACCCAGATTCACACACCTTATTTTTATGGCGAAACGCAGAGACCGTAGTTATCGGCCGTTCCCAAAATCCTTGGGTAGAATGTAAAACCGATAAGATGGAAGAGGACGGTGTCTATTTGGCGCGTCGTCAAAGTGGAGGCGGGGCGGTATTCCATGATTTGGGCAACACTAACTTTACTTTTTTATCCCCCAAAGAAGATTACAACCAAGATGCCAACTTCGAAATTATTATTAATGCCCTAAAAAAGCTAGGCATTGAGGCCACGCAATCAGGCCGCAATGATATGCAGGTGGGCGATCGAAAAATATCGGGCAGTGCTTTTAAACACTCAATCGACCGCAGCTTCCATCATGGCACTGTACTGGTCAATGCCAATATGCAAAAGCTGGGCGATTACCTAAATCCGCATCCGCTTAAACTACAAGCTAAGGGGATTAAATCAGTTCGCTCTCGGGTCGCCAACTTAGTAGATTTTAATGAAACTGTTACCCATGAAACCCTGTCGGAAGCGATTATCGAAGCTTTTTGTGAGTATTATGGCCAAACGGTAGAGGTTGAGGAGCTAGATGAGGCTTCACTGAAAAAAGAGCCCCACCTCAATAAATATTATGAGCAAATGGCGGACTGGAACTGGCGCTTTGGTAAAACGCCTGCCTTCTCACATCATATTGAAACCCGCTTTGACTGGGGTATTATTGATTTGCATTTAGATGTGCAGCAAGCGGTGATTACTGATGTGGTTATCTTCTCTGATGCCTTGAATGTCGAACTGATTGATGAATTAAAACAAGCACTGGTTGAGACTAAATATACCATCGCTGATGTAAAAGCTAAGCTAGAGACTCTTAAGGTAGAACGGGTAGATTTGGCGGATCAAGTAAGTGATTTTGAGCAGTGGTTGGTGAGTGAGATGGAAACCTAATCACTGTCTAATTTTCTAATATTAAACGTAGTTTTACACTTAATAACTTAATATCAGCATCCGGTTTTGTAATATATATTAATAAACTATAAATGCTAAAAAATGAGTTATTTGGAGTTTTCTTGTGTTTGATATTAAGTCGCTATTTAAAAAAGAAGTTGAAAAACAATTAACCGATGTCGAAGACTATATCTTCATGCCTGAACGTATCCATCTGAAAGTGGATGGGGGTGAGCTTAATTGTGTGCTAAATAGTGATGGTAGCGTCAATATTTTTTATACCAAGCAAGGGGTAACTGAAGTACGGGTTGCCACTCGCAAACACCCACTGACTGCTTTTGAAACTGAGCTGCAGCATGGGTTATACGATGATCTGATAGAAGATCTTATCAAAGAGGTTGATAAGACAGTTGAGGGTGAGTCAAAGTACTTTCGCAATGTCGTGCTTCCCGCCACGGCTTCTTTGACTGGGCCTAAAAACTAAACAGACCGTCTATACCTAAACCTTTTTTACGGTCTATCTACTTACTATCTATTTCTCTATTTTCGCTAATTAAGAGCCATCGTTATCAAGGAGTTGCCTTGTTGATACGGTGGCTTTTTAATGCGAGCTTGCGTTTCTTAGCATCCACTTCAAACTGCTCAATTTCATCTGGGCTAAACCCCTGGCGCCTGGCTTTTACATATCGTAGATACGCGGGGATGTGCGTTTTCCCCAAGTATCTATCGAGATAAGGTAAGAAGCCGGCGTAGTTGCCTTTAAATTTGGCATGATGAAAATCGTGATAGACGGGTCCTTCATAAAGAGGAAATAAATGAGCAGGATTCCAAGGAATGTCATAGCCAATATGACCGTCAGCCCCTTCAATTTGGCGCATAATCACCCAGAGCCAAACCACATAAATATGCGCCCCTAATATAATAGGACCCACAAGTGTCAGCGAAGCGGTTAGAGTGTATTCAACCCAATGCATATAGTTGCCATTAATGGCGCAAGTGTTGTGAACACGGTGATGCACGCTGTGTATATTTTTCATCAGCCATTTGTTTTCATGCATATAACGGTGCATTAGGTAGTATAAAAAATCATCGAGTAGCACAAAAAATAATAGCTGAGCGATGATGATATACCAAGCAGGCAGTGTGCCATTATGAACACCGGTGAGCTTTAATAAAGGCCAAACTAAGACCAGTAGTGCAGCAACGATTATGTTGTTGACTATAATTCGGCCAATCGAGGGCCATAAGAATTTTTTGACCTCAAACGGTTTTTGTTGAATTTTATATTTGCGTAGCGATACAGGATCTTTCCAAGCGACAATGGTCCAAGGAATAGCTAGGGTAAGAAAGGCAGTCATACTGATGGCAAGTGTTGCCATTGGGAACGTCCAAAACCAAAGGTCGTTATAAAACCCTGCCCAATATTGCAGTATGTCCATGTGAAATCCTTTTCTAAATTTGTTTTATAAGATGTGACTATTATAAGTTGGGAATGGTCATTATTGCTCGGCTGTCCTTAGCTTTGCAGTAATGAGTTCTAGTATTGAGCGGGTGGTTAACTTTGTCAAGCAAGCATAAATCACAGCCGTGCTATTCAGTGCTAAACCATTCCGCGCACTCTCGCCATAATCCCACGCCCAATCACTAACCGCACATAACTCACCGCAATAATTAATAACACAGCTACCAGCATCACTGCACCAAATCCAAATCTTGCCCACGGCACACTAAAGCGTAGATTAAACCATTCAGTAATCAGCACATACGCTGTACCACTGGCAAGCACCACCGCAAACGCGCCAGCACTGATACCGAGTAGACCAATCTCAAGCATATTTATTTTATACAAATCAGCCGTTTGCATACCCAGCAGTCGGAACGAGGCGCTATCACGTAAGCGGTCTTGCGACGTGGATAGTAATGAGGTAATCAGCACCATAATGCCCGTGATAATAGCGAGTAGGGTAAACACCTGCACCAGACGGCTCATCTGACTCACATAGCCCTGCACCTGCTTGGCAATCGCACCGCCGTCAATGGTGGTAATGGCAGGGAACTGTCGAGCAAGGTCAGTCTGTAATTGCGGAATGGCGCTGGCATCGACTTTGGTGGTCGCAAACTGGATTTGAGGCGCTTCGGCCAACACTTCAGGCTGAAATAAGAAGTAGAAGAAGGGGCTAGGGCCACGCTCATAACGCTCACGAACACTGGTGATTTGACCAGTAATTTCGATACCTTGAATGTTAAACACCACCTGATCGCCCATGCCGACATTGAGCAGTTCAGCGGCGCTGTCTAAGATAGATAACGGCACAACGCCTGCCTCTACCGCTTGTTTATCAAGAGGGGCGTATAACTGGCCAGATTCAACGGCATCGCTAATAAACTCGGTTTCCATAACTTTGTCAGCATAGCTTAAGTTAAACACGCGAGTGGGGTCATCGCCTTCGCTTTGAGGCACTTCAATCTCGGCTGCGGGCACGCCTGCTGCCTCGCTAACACGGGCACGCACCACAGGGTAGTAGGTGATTGGCTCGTCGATTATGTTATTCAAGTCTTCATGTTGCTCGCTCTGCACATCTAATAAAAACAAATTGGGTGCATCTTCTGGATAGGCTTTAACAAATTGAGTGTTTAGGCTGTGATTGAGCAGGGTAATCATCGACAGCACTGAGACTGACAAGGCGAGGGTAACAAAGAACAGCCCTGATTGATTGCCTTTGCGAGATAGATTATGCACCGCAGTACGTACCATCCAGCCACTCTTCTTGCCAAATAAACCTCTGCTGGCAAGCGTTGCTAGTAGCCACAACCAGCCTTTACCGATTAACCAGAAGCTGGCGGCCAGTATAATCATACCGCCCAATACTTGAATGCCGTTTAACAGCGAGCCAAACTCATATGCCATCAGCCCAAAGCTTGCGAGTAATACCAAGCCATACCAATATAACGGCGGGTGCTGACGGCTGTTGGTCGTTGCTTGTTTGAGCACAGCAGAAGGTTTGGTATGCGTCACCGAATACAAACTGTGCTGAACCACCAATAAGGTGATAACCAGAGCAACAACTGTGATTTTGATTAGGCTGATTATCTTGATAGAGAGATTAACATCAGGTGGCAAAATGGCAGTGAGATACTGTGCGCCAACTTTGAGCATACCCAAGCTAATCACGCCAGAAGCGATACAAGCCAGCACGGCCATCGCGATAAATACCAAATAATAGCTGCGCTTGATGTCACTGATAGACTCGCCCAAAGCACGGCGAATGGCATTGGCATTTTGTTGTAAGCCAACAAAGGCTTTGACCACGCTTAATAGCGCCACCGCTGACAAAAACAGCACGGCGATGACTAGCAGTTTTAAGAACATCAACACATTATCTGATACTTCGGTGACAGAAGTATTGGCATCTTCAGCATCGGTTATTCTGACTTCAGAGGAATCGCCGAGTAGCGTTTCAAGCTGTGTTTGTTGCTCAGTAATGGCTTCAGTTGGGCCTGCCAACTCAATACGATAATCAACACGACTGCGCTGTCCCATCAAGTGAGTCGCTTCTAGGTCGCTGTCTGACATCAGCACACGCGCCCCAAAACCAAAGGCCGTCAAAGGGCGGTCAGGCTCGGTCACAAGCTCATCGGCGATGGTAAAGGTCGCTTCGCCGATTTTTACGGCATCACCGACAGTTAAGTTAAGCCCTGTTAATACCTGAGTTTCAACCACCACGCTATTAGGCTTAAGCTGTTGCCATAAAGGTTTACCAGACGCCAGTTCCACCTCGCCATATAGTGGATACTCTGAGGAGACGGCTTTGATACGGGCCAATAAAGTTTGCGCGACTTGCTCTGAGGAATCGGCATTAACAGTCGCCTCTGAATCAGGTATCGTGTCAGAGGTCGAATCAGACAAGCTAGAAATCATGGCATTAAACTGATAGTCGTACACCACCTTTTGGTCAGGCGACTCCGCTTCAAATGTTTCAATATCTTTTAGCAGCTCAGGCGTCCACGCTTGCTTGCTACCCAAAATCAAATCACCACCCACCAGCGCACGCTGATTATCACTCACATAATCACGCACCGACTGCTGAATCGAGTCGAGCGTCAGATATGTCGATAACGACAGCACCATTGCTAGCAAAAACAACAACGGATAAATCCAGTGTCGCCACCAACTGCGCTGTAGCGACTTGCTGCCAAGATTTGAATAAGAGGAGGGGGCTTTATTTTCTGTGGTCATAATGGGGCAACTGTCTGGCATGTGTTAAGCATTAAGGCGGAGGGCATTCGTTGGTAAGTCTTAAAGATAAGGGCTAGTCTTTAGACAAAGGAGAGTTAAACCACCCTCCCATCATGAATGGTAATGACCTGATCGGCATGTTCGGTCATCGCAGGGTCATGGGTAACTACCACTAAAGCCGTTCCTGACTGCTGTTGTAGTTCAAGCAATAAGTTCATCACTTGTTGCGCGTTTTGTTCATCCAAGTTGCCAGTCGGTTCGTCGGCAAAGATAATCTTCGGACGAGCGACCAAGGCGCGAGCCAGTGCGGTACGTTGCTGCTCACCACCCGAAAGTTGATGCGGTAAGCTGTCTCGGCGGTGGGTCAGACCGACGGCCACCAACAGCTCCTCGACTCGTTTAGGGTCAGGTTGACGGGCAATATCGAGTGGGAAAGCAATGTTCTCAGCGACAGTTAAAGTCGGTAATAGGTGAAAGGACTGGAAAACAAAGCCCATATCTTGTTGGCGTTTTTTGGCCAATTCATCTTCCGATAGAGTGGTCAGGTTTTGACCATCAAGCCATACCTCACCACTATCGGGATAATCAAGCCCTGCCAGCAGTCCAAGTAAGGTCGACTTGCCTGAGCCAGATTTACCCATGATTACCGCAAACTCACCGGCTAAGATTTTGACCTCTATGTCTTTAATAATGTCGGTTTTGGTGTCGCCAATCATCACGCTTTTGCTGAGGTTGGAGGCGTGTAGCAGTGGTTTTGAGTTTGTGTTATTTATTGACATCTATCAGTCTCTTTGTTGAGAGGGTATTGGGGGTTATTTCTACTTCTTGGCATGCTTAGGGTTTGGGCTCGTGGTCGTGGTCATAAGTCTTACCTTGTCGATAAGGGGCTTTGTTCACCTCATTGATTTCTTGCTGCAAATCTCTCAGTCGGATTTTTAAATCTTCAGGCATTTTTTGCGGAAGCTCATTGAGTTTTTTCAATTTAAAGGACAGGTAAAGACTAAAGATACCAGTAGTGATAAAGGCCAAGCCTGTCCAAACGATGATGGTCATGCCAGCAAAGGTAGGCTTCCAAACCATTAGCACACCGAAGATTAAGCCAATGATACCCAGTGCCATCAAGGCGCCCCAATCAGCAACGCCATAGTCCTTTAAGTCTAAAGAGAAACTGATGGCACTAATGGCACGGAAGATAATTAAGAAGCCCACATAGAAGCTTAAAGTTAGCATCGAAACTTCAGGATTAGCCAGCAGTAGGCCGCCCACCACAGTGGTTAAAACACCAAAGGTAAACATCCAACCCCAGTTGTCCATCTCATTTCTATTGGTCAAGGAGAAGCTAATCTCTGAGAGACCTGCGAATAAAAACGATAAGCTAAATAATATAGAGAGGGCGACATAAGAGGTTGCAGGAGAGGCGAAGGTATAAATGCCAACGGCAATAAATATTGAGCCAACAATAGCTGGGATATACCAATGTTTAATGGTTTCAGTAAAGGTTTTAAATATACTTTTTCTCATGATTATTCTCTTTTATTTATTATTAAATGGATCATTTATTAAGCGAGTTATCTTTAATTACTGGAATAAGTTAATTGCTTTGAGCTGAGTGTTTACTTATTTGGTTGAGTCTGTTTTTGATTGTACAAAGCTTTCAACAGTCGGGGTTAGTACCGGCAAAATATTGTCACTAACAATCTTAGCATAGCCCTCAGCTGTGGGGTGGATAGCATCTGATTGATTGAGCTCTGCAACCCCTCCCACTCCTTCTAAAAAGAAGGGAATGAAGGCGATGTCATATTCTTTGGCCAGCTTAGGATAAATTTCAGAGAAGGCGTCTACATACTCACCGCCTAAATTATCATAAATCTGCATGCCACTAAGCACCACCACACTGCCTTCACTTTGCAGGCGTTCGATCGCTGTTCGCAAGTTACTCTCCACGGTTTTTACATCGATACCGCGCATGGCGTCGTTGGCACCTGTGGTCAAAATAGTGATGTCTGGATTGGTTTTTAATACCCAGTCCAAGCGGTTTACCAGTCCCGTGCTGGTTTCACTGCTGAGTCCTGAGTTGACCACTTTGGCATTCACATAGCCGGCTTGCTTTAATGCGGTCTCTAACTGGGCCGGATAGGCCTCATTTTCGGGCAAGCCTAAACCTTCGGTGAGTGAGTCGCCTAAAGCTAAAATAGTGATGGGCTGTTCAATTACCTGATCTGCTTTGCTAGCCTGAGTTGGTGTTTGTTGTTGAAAAGAGTTGGTTTGGGCAGCTGTCTCAGACTGAGGCTGTGATTTAGTATCGGTTGAGTCAGCGCTATTAGAACTGGGCTGGCAGGCAATCAGCAGTGAGCTTGCGACAACGATAAGCGATAACGGCTTGAAAAACGCCAATGACATAACAACTCCATGGTCTAGATATGAAAGTAGGGAAAATTGATAGTATGATTGAATGGTATGAGTCATTAAATACTAACAGTTAAGCGTATTTATAGCTGTTTATGAATGGTTATATAGTGTGCAGTTTCCCTAACCGTTAAACCATTAAAAAGCCCAGCACTGGTACTCTCAGAGCTGGGCTTTTATCGTTCTAAATCAATCAGATCTAAAACGGTATGGTTTAGCAGACCGTTTTAAGCTTGATTATCATACAACTCGCGAACCACTTCACCAATAACTTTGATACCCGACTCAAGCGTCTCATCACTGGCGGCAATGCTCATGCGGATACATTGATGGGCGTGTGGGTAGTTGGTAGTATCTAGGCCAGGATAGAAGTGCTCACTGGGTACAATCAACGTCGCTTTTTCTTTTAAGCGGTCATATAACTCAGTGGTGCTAATTGGTAAATCTTTGAACCACACCCATAAGAAAATCGCCCCTTCTGGCTTATGCACCAAGACCGGATAATCGCCCATTTCTTCTTTGATATGAGTAATGGCTTTTTTTGCTTTTTTGGCATAAAAAGGTTGAATGGTATCGTCACACAGCTCTTTTAAACGATCCTCATTAAGTAGCGGTGTGGCAATGGCAGCACCAAAGCGAGTCGGTGCCAGGTTAACCACTGCATTCATTGCACTTACTGTTTTCACGACTTCTGGAGCAGCAATGATGATACCGGTACGAGCACCAGGTAGGCCAATTTTTGACAAACTAAAGCACAGAACAGTATTTTTATCCCAGTTTAAATTCACATCAGGATAAATGATGTTCGGGAACGGTTCGCCATAAGCATTATCGATGATTAGGGGCACGTCATATTGTTTAGCGATGGCAGACAGTTGTGCCATTTCTTCATCGGTTAATACGTTACCGGTCGGGTTGGTTGGGCGTGAGCAACAAATAGCGCCAATCTCACCGTTTTTCAGAGCCGGTAAGCTCTCTAAGGCTTCAAAGTCAATTTTGTATTTAAAGAAACCTGTTTCGCCTTCATGCTCGACTTCTTCAATTTCAGGCTTGATGGCAATAAAGTGTTTGCCATCAATGTGCACATCGCTATAGCCAATATACTCTGGCGCTAAGGGTAGCAGAATTGACTTGGTGCTAATTTCGCCTTGTTCGTCTTCAAACTGCCCACCAAATAAGTTAAACAAGTAGAAGAAAGCGTTTTGTGAACCATTGGTTAGAACGATATTCTCTGTGGTTAAATTCCAGTCGTAATGACGGTTAAAAAAAGCGACCAAAGCATCGATAAACTTGGCATCACCTTGCGGGTTTGAGTAGTTGCCCACTGATTCAATAGCGCCGCCGTCAATCCCGCCCTGTTCTAATGACTTATAAACCTCAAAATAGGCTTCATTCACTTTATCAATGCGCGCCGGGTTACCCCCGCCTAACATATTAACTGGCGTCGGGCTTTTTAAGGCATCGCCTAAGTCGTCCATTAACTGTGAGATAGCACTGGTTTTGGTGAATTGTTGACCGTATTTTGAAAACTTCATAGAAATACCCTTTTAGTAATTTTTAAAAAAAGTAGGGAGATAAGTCAAAAAACTAGCTTTAGTAAATAAAATTTAATTATAGATTAAGGGTAGTTCCTAAGCAGGCTTGCCGTCAATCATTATAGGGCGACTGGCGAGCCAAGCAATAATTACGTTAATGATGGTCAATATCAATATAAATAATAATGGCCCATTCCAGTTGCCAGATAGCTCATAAAGCCAGCCCGCTCCGAAAGGTCCCGCAAACGCAACCAAATAAGCAATGGTCTGAGCCATACCAGACAGCTTACTGGCTTGGTTTGGTGTGTAGGTGCGTAAGGAGAAAAGCATGATGCATAAGGTGAAAATTGCTGCACAGCCTAAGCCCATGACGGCAGTCCACACTACAGGCATTAACGAGGGCATGTAAGAGATTCCGATAAGCCCAATGACGTTTAATACGGTTGCGCCGATGGCAACGGTTTGCAGTCTGACCCCGCGTTTACGAATAAGCCAGGTCATACCAATAATGGCAATAGGTGCCATAAATTGGAAAATTGAGGCCATACTACCGGCTTCCACTTCAGACAACCCTTTACTAATCCAGATAGACGGCAAGAAGGCAGCAATGGTGTAAAACAGCAGTGACTGTAGACCCATAAAGATGGCCAATTGCCAAGCCAAAGCGGACTTCCAGACCGAGGTTGCTTCTTGGGCCGCTTCATTTTCTGTCAAAGTGACTAGGGGCATTTTATTTGAAGAGCCCAGCTTTAATCTTAAGATAATCCACGCCACAAGAGCTGCGATGCTGAGTGATGCCCAGCCTCCCAGTGCCCACTGCCAACCTACCTGTTCTGATAAAGGGTACACCAACCCCGAGACTATGCCTGCCATGACCGACATGGTTAAACTAAACATACTGGTGACTAAAGCAATGTTACCGGGCGTGTGCTGCTTAATGACAGGCGCTACTAAAGTGTTGGCAAAGCCGATGGCTAAGGACAATAAAATAGTGCCGATTAAAAAGCCATTCCAAGTAGTCCAGGTAGAGCGCATGATAATACCAGCGGTCAACACAATAACTACGGCAATCAGAGTGTTCTCTAGCCCATAGCGCTTGCCGATGGCCGGAGAAACCAATGCCCCTAAAGCAAACATCAGCATTGGGATAGCCCCTAGCCACCCAATGTGGGCTGCACTAAGACCTAAGGCATCTTGGACCACGGGGGCAATTGAGCCTAGAGCGACAATGGGGGAGCGCATGTTACTTGCCATCAATAAAATGGCAATGACTACCAACCAAAATACAGCCCGTGGGGTTTTGGCTACAGTGGCTGGTGTCTGAGAATCGGCGGCAGAGGCAGAATTAGACATATCAAAGCACTTAACAATAACAAAAAGGGAGAAGTAGATTCAAATAAAAAACCACCGCCTAAGCGATGGTTTTACTATAACAGAAATGTATCAGCGAGCCTAAGACAGAAAATGAATTAAATATAACAATTGTATAAGCGCTGTCTTTAGGTCATACGACCTGCTAGCAAGACCTACTACAAGTAGCGCAGTGGCTTATAAAGCAGACTTACCTAGGTCGGCAGCTTTCTTGCTATCAAATGCTTTTTCATCATTAAGCTGTTCACATAGGTTGGGATCATTGCCACAAAATTGGCAGTTTTCGTCACCCATCAAGTTAGCAACACGGCCGCATGAGCCACGTAAAGGTTCTTTTTTTACCATGTATCCGATACCCATCATTAAGAAGAATAGGACGAAGACACCAAAGGTAATACCAAGGATTGGAAGAAATTGAGCGAGCATAATAACCTCACTTAGGTTTGTCAGCATACATTTGAGATGCTGTAGCTATAATCTATTAATTGGGGTTTATTTTACCATATCTAGGCGGGATAAGTGGTTGTTAGTAGTATGAATGCTGTAACGGGAGCTTGAGGTGGCGGCGGAGTGGTTGGGATCAGTTGAGTGATAAGTGTGTCGTATTTATTGTTGGTTTGGCAGAAAAAGCGATATACTCAAGTAAAGTCACACTTAAGGATGAGTATGAAAAAGTTAGCCCTATTAGTCGTGGTGATGTTGACCTCTTTATCCTCGAATGCTGAGGACTGGGTTTTTATTGGGCGCAATTCGTAAGCGCAGGACTTCTATGTCAACAAAGACTCAATTCGTGAAGAAGATGGATATCATTATGCTTCTATTGAGGCGCGTGATGCGCATGATGTACGTGACGACACAGCAGCTACTGAAAGTGACAAATCGCTAACGGTCGTCGATACAGCACGGTTTTACACTCAGTTTGATTGCAGTCGTAATCCCATCATGTCTAAAGACCAATTCGCAACAATGTTTTTAAAGGGACAGTTTGTTCAATCTATCGTATTAACGGGTGACTTAACGCCTATTGAACCGAATACCACCAATTATAAAGTTGCAAGCTTCGTCTGCTCCTGCTATTAATAAAAAAGGGCAACCGAGAACGGCTGCCCTTAACCTTGCTGTAACGAATTATATGACATGAATCGCAATATAAGTCGCTGCACCGGCCAAATAACCAATTAAGGCTAGGCCACTAATGCGTTTTAGATACCAAGTAAATGGTAGTTTTTCCATACCCATAGCGGCCACACCAGCGGCTGAGCCGATGATTAAGCAGCTACCGCCAGTACCTGCACAGTAAGCCAAGAAGTGCCAGAAGGCACCATCTTGTAAGAATTGGCTTTGACGGGCAAGCTCATCGCCTGATAGACCTGCTAAAGAGGCATCTGTTAATAGCGGATACATTTTCATTGCACCGGCTACTAAGGGGACGTTATCCACCAAAGAAGACAGTAGGCCAATCAACACGTTGATGATGTAAAGGTTACCAAAGGTATTATCAAGCCATAGTGCGACGTCGGTTAAATGCCCTGCTGTTGCTAGACCGGCTACGGCCAATAAGATACCTAAGAAGAATAGAATACTGGGGATATCTACTCGGGTTAGTACCCCAACCACAGTCATATGCTCTTTGACATACCAATCATGATGGCGATGCATAATCTCAGTGTAGACCCACAGAACCCCAAGACCAAATAGGATACCCATATAAGGAGGCAGGTGAGTAACCGTCTTAAAGATAGGCACGAAAGCTAAGGCAGACAGTCCAAGTACCAAGACACTAATACGCATTTGATTGGTAATTGAGCTCTTGGCAATCGCTGCAATTTGCCCCTTAGGCAAGCTCTCTGGAGAGGTAGTAGGAACCGACTCCATATACATTGCTTGAGCATTTACCGTATTGTCATCGTCAGCAATAGGACCTAAGTAGTTACTGCTTGAAGCTTGTGGAACCGGCTTTGGATCTTTCGGACGGAAGACTTCTTTGCCCTTGAAGAAGAAGCTTAAGACAGCCAAAGGTACCGCAGCAGCAATTAAGCTTGGCACAATTAAATCAACAATAATCTTACTGGCTGTAACCTGATTTCCAATCCATAGCATGGTGGTGGTTACGTCCCCAATAGGTGACCAGGCACCGCCAGCGTTGGCACAGATAACGACCATACCCACATACCACCAACGCATCTCTTTATCCGCTACTAATTTACGTAATAAAGACACCATAACAATGGTCGTGGTTAAGTTATCGAGTAAGGCTGATAAGAAGAAAGTTAAGATGCCGATGGTCCACAGTAGGGTAACGGCACTGGTGGTCTTAATCCGGCTGGTAATGGCATAAAAGCCATCGTGAGCATCAATCAGCTCAACAATAACCATAGCTCCCATTAAGAAGAATAAAATTTCAGCTATTTCAGCGAGGTGGTGTCGCAGCTCGGAGTTTAGAAACTGACTGACGCCTAAACTTTCAGGACTGGCCAGTTGTTCTACAAGAAGAGTGTCTGCCCCAAAAACCAAAAGAGTCCAGACTAAAATTGCGGTAAGCAGTGCAGAAGCTGCTTTATCAACATGAATGTTGTGCTCTAGTGCAATCGCTATGTAACCTATAACAAAGACTAACGCCATCAATGAGTAAATCATTGCCGATCGATCCTTAGTGTTAAAACACGTTGCTACTTACTTAATATAAACCTACTTATTGTAACTAACTAAGGCTAGGGAGGACAGGCTAGAAAATGACTGCTCAACTTATAATGAGTGAGGGTGGCTTTTTAGTCAAATAACTAATATAAGTTATTGATTTTTATAGTTGTATTTAATGTTAAGGTTTTTGTATATAATTGAATAAAACTTAACAAAGATGAGGTTTTGTTAATAAGTAAAACCCCAGACTGATAAGGAGGATAAAAGCCAGTAAAAACTACGACAAAAATTCTGCAAAAAGCCTATTTAACGTTGCCTGCTCTTAAGGCTTTCATCGCTGGCGTTTCGACTATCTGCCAGTAGGCTAAAGGATCGGCTTTGTGACGGGCCAGCTCCTTCACAGAAGGTAGCTCATCATGAATTTTGCCATCTTTGGGCACTACGAACAGGACGGCTAGGTCTTTTTCTGTGGCAGTAGCCAAAGCTTGTTCATAAGTCATGGCGGTCAGAGCAGTGGCCCAAGCATCTGCTAAAGACACCGAATCGGCAGCTACAGTCACAGAAGGGGCGCCGCCAGTGATAGGTTGGCCTGTGGTGGGATCAATGGTGTGGCTATATCGGCGACCATCAAAGATGATAGAGTTGCGGTAATTGCCAGACGTGGCCAAACGCAGCTTGTTTGGGGAGCTAGGCTGACGAATAGCCGCTAAGGTTAAACGCTTAGTTACCGTGCTATCAATGATAGGGGCATCAATGGCTATCTGCCAAGGCTGGGCCTTTTGATTGACTCCTGAAGTTGAGACCTCACCGCCAATTTCAACCATATAGTTATTAATTTTATAGTCTTTTTGCAGCACTTCAGCGATAACGTCGACCCCATATCCCTTGGCCACAGCAGAAAAATCTAGCTCAACGTTATCTTTGTCTTTAGTTAAGGTATTGCCTGAAACCTTAATATCCTCAAAGCCTAAAAGAGACTTAGCTGCCATTATTTGTTCTGCGCTTGGTGGGTTCTGCAGTCTTTCAGCGGTCATCACACTGCCAAAGCCCCAAAGGTTAATCAGTGGCATCACCGTAGGGTTAAAAGCACCGCCTGACTGATCATAAACCTGCTTAGAATCTTGTAGAACTTGAATGAAATCAGGGTCAACCTGCATAGGCTCACCGGCCTTTAACCGATTAAACTTAGAGATTGTCGAGTCTTCCATATAAGTAGACATGCTGACATTAATCTCTTGCAGACGTTTATCAATGGCCTGGTTGATGGCTTCTTCGTCAACCTCTTTAGGCTTTTGAAAGGTAATGTGGTAGCTGGTACCCATGGTTTCGCCCTGAATATAGTCATAAGTCGGAGCTTGTTGGCAGCCACCAAGCAGCAGTGAGCCTGTGATTGCCCCGGCCACTAGAGCCTTAGGGGTTAGTGATTTATGAGAAGGGTTAAGAGAGTCATTAGCAGCAGATAGGTAGGTCATAAGAGTCGTTTTATTAAAAAAAGAAAGAGAGGCTGATATAAACTCTGGCCTATATCAGCAGTAGAGGAGCTATTTTAACGCCATTGCTCTGATTTTTGTGGGGCTTTATTAGGTTACTTTTGCCCCGCGAATCAGTTTATACAGTTTTGGTGGTGAGAGACGGTTCACTAAGGTTGCCAGTTTTTCTTTTCGGCCAGCAACAATGATGTATTCCTCGCCGCAAGCGAGGGCTTTTACCGTCTGCTTGGCAAAAGCTTTGGCTGTCAGACCTTGATCAGTAGCCTCATCCATAGTGCCTTGGACGCTACCATCACCCGTTAAGGCATTAATCGAGACATTGGTTTGGATAAAGCCTGGGAAGATGGTGGCCACACTAATATTTTTATCGCTTAATTCAGCACGCAAGCTATTGGCCCACATATGAATCGCTGCTTTGGCTGCCCCGTAAGCTCCGCGGTACTGAGTACCAAGAAGGCCCGCCACACTCGATACCATTACAATTTTGCCGCCACCTTGTGCAATCATTTCTGGTAGCACTAATCGTGTCAGTCTGGTTTGTGCAAAATAGTCGATTTCCATCAGTTTGCGTTCTACCTCTTCTGCGGTATCCATAATCAATGAGCGCTGACTGACCCCAGCATTATTAATTAACCAATCCACAGAGCCTGTTTTTTCGATAACTGTTGAATATGCAATTTCGGTTTGCGCCACATCTAAAATATCAAAAGGGACCACTAAGTGTTTTTTTGGGTTTTTGCATTTATTTTTGACCGCTTCTAACTTTTCGCTATTGCGGCCACTTAATACCACGGTGGCACCGCGGCGAGCAAACTCTAAAGTTAACGCTTCGCCAAGCCCACTTGAGGCACCGGTTATCCAAACGGTTAAATCCTTTAGCTTTGTTTTCATGAGCATCCTTTCTTACTTTCAATGGTATTGAACAATATTTATTAAGAGGGGAGGGCGCTTTCTTATTTTTCAGGCTGTTTTGGCTACTTTTTATAATCTATAGCCATAAAAAAAGAGCCCCCATTGAGGCTCTTAATTTATCACATATTTATCAGCTGTGGTTTTTGCTGTAATTTGCGTTAGCTATTGAGATTAGCTATTAACCACCGAAGTCATCTAATAAGATGTTTTCATCTTCAACGCCTAGGTTATGAAGCATATCGATAACCGCTGCGTTCATGACAGGAGGCCCACACATGTAGTACTCACAGTCTTCTGGGTTTGGATGGTCTTTCAGATATTCTTCATACAATACGTTATGAATGAAACCTGTGTAGCCTTCCCAGTTATCTTCAGGCTGTGGATCAGATAATGCCACGTGCCATTCGAAGTTATCGAACTGGTCTTGCAGCATATCGTAATCTTCAACATAGAACATTTCGCGAACTGAACGAGCACCATACCAGAAGCTAATCTTACGATCTGAGTGTAGACGCTTCAGCTGATCGAAGATGTGCGAGCGCATCGGCGCCATACCTGCACCACCACCGATGAATACCATTTCTGCTTTGGTATCTTTGGCGAAGAACTCACCATAAGGACCTGAAACGGTAACTTTATCACCTGGCTTCAAGTTAAACACATACGATGACATCTTACCTGGTGGAATCCCTTTAGGACCACGAGGCGGAGGACTTGCGATACGAATGTTAAACTTGATGATGCCTTTTTCGTCTGGATAGTTGGCCATTGAGTAGGCACGAATAACTTCTTCGTCTACTTTTGACACATAGTCAAACATACCAAACTGTTCCCAGTCACCACGATACTCTTCTGCAATATCGAAGTCTTTGTAGTGTACTTCATGCGGTGGCGCTTCAATCTGTACATAACCACCGGCACGGAAGTTAACTTCTTCACCATCAGGAATTTTTAATACTAGCTCTTTAATGAAAGTAGCTACGTTGTCGTTTGAAACAACTTCACATTCCCATTTTTGTACATCAAAGAACTCAGGATCGATTTCGATCTTCATGTCTTGCTTCACCGCAACCTGACAAGCTAAACGCATATTGTCGCGGATTTCACCCTGAGTGAAGTGACCTTCTTCGGTCGGCAAGATCGAACCACCACCCTCAATTACTTTACAGCGGCACTGGGCACAAGTTCCACCGCCACCACAAGCTGAAGATAGGAAGATACCTTCACTTGCTAGGGTCTGTAGTAGTTTACCACCGGCTGGGGTTACCACGTCATTGTCAGGATTGTCATTAATACTAATGGTGACATCCCCTGAGCTGACCAATCGTGAGCGGGCGACCAAAATAATCGCCACTAAGCTCATGATAATCAGGGTAAACATGGCGACGCCGCCAATGGCGGTACCAAATAACTCCATGATTTTTGTCCTTATTTAAATATTCAAATCGCTTGTTATCTATTAATAGGGCTTAGTAAGTCGATTAAATTGACATACCGCCGAATGACATAAATCCAAGCGACATCAATCCGACAGTAATAAAGGTAATACCTAGGCCACGTAGTGGGGCAGGCACGTCCGAATATTTTAACTTCTCACGAATACCAGCCAATAGGGCAATAGCAAGAGCCCAACCAAAACCTGCACCCACGCCATAAGTTAGGGATTCAGTAAAGTTGTAATCACGCTCAACCATAAACAGAACACCACCCATGATGGCACAGTTTACTGTGATTAGTGGTAAGAACACCCCAAGCGCGTTGTATAACGCAGGAACGAACTTATCCAAGAACATCTCAAGGATCTGAACTGTGGCTGCAATTAAAGCAATGTAGCTTAATAAGCCTAAGAAGCTTAAGTCGATATCTGGGAAACCTGCCCAAGCCAACGCCCCATCTTTCAGGATGAATTGGTATAACAGGTTGTTAAGTGGCACAGTAATGGTCATTACCACGATAACTGCAACACCAAGACCAATGGCAGTCGATACTTTTTTCGATACTGCCAAGAAGGTACACATGCCTAGGAAATAGGCAAGCGCCATGTTTTCAATGAAAACAGACGTTATAAATAAACTAACATAATGTCCCATTAGTGACCTCCTCCATGAGCCATACCTTTCGATTGAGGCTTCATAACGAACTCAGGATCCTCAACTTGTTCAGGCTTCCAAATACGAATAACCGCAATGAATAAGCCAATAATAAAGAAGGCAGAAGGGGGTAATAATAGTAAGCCGTTTGGCACGTACCAACCGCCACTTGTTACTGGGTTCAATAAAGTGATACCTAGAATACTACCGTTACCCAATAGCTCACGAATCACAGCTACGAATAATAGAACCGCTGAATAGCCTAAACCGTTACCGATACCGTCTAAGAAACTAGGTACAGGTGGGTTACTCATAGCGAATGCTTCAGCACGACCCATAACGATACAGTTGGTGATAATCAAACCAACGAATACCGATAGAGACTTACTAACGTCATAAGCAACTGCTTTAAGCACTTGGTCAACCACGATTACTAAAGAAGCAATCACCGTCATCTGTACGATAATACGAATACTTGATGGAATACGGTTACGGATGATTGAGATGAAAAAGCTTGAAAAAGCGGTTACTAAAGTTAATGCAATACACATTACCAGCGCGTTTTTTACACTGGTCGTTACTGCAAGCGCCGAACAAATACCCAAGATTTGTAGAGCAATCGGGTTATTATCGAAAATCGGCGTGGTTAAGATTTTTTTAGTATCTGTTGCCATGTTATGCCTCCTCGCCCGTAGTGGTTTGAGTTTGAGCATTAGCTACGCTATCAGGAGTGCCACCACGTAAATTATCTAAGAATGGCTTGTATCCACGGTCACCAAGCCAGAACTGGATAAGGTTTCTTACACCAACACTAGTCAGGGTTGCACCACTAATACCATCTACCCAGTTATCTTTGCTTTGACCGGCTTTGGTTACACCAGTAGCCACTTCACCGTTTTCGTCATAGGCATGGATACCTTGCCATTTTTCACGCCACTCTGGTTCTTCAATGCGGGCGCCAAGACCTGGGGTTTCTTTGTGCTCGTACCAACTAATACCTTTCACAGTATTTAAGTCGCTTTCTAAAGTTAAGAAGCCGTACATTGTGCCCCAAAGACCGTAGCCATGTACCGGAAGTACCATAAGCTCTGGCTCACCATTAGCATCGTTTTTCACATAAACTTTTGCAAATTTAGGCACAGCACCGATACTTGCAGGGTCATCATTACCCAAATCAATGCTTAACGCTTTGTTTTTAGCCGCTTGGTTAGCATCATAGTTGTTAACATCTGTGATGCCAGCTTGAGATAAGTCAGCTTCGGCAGCGTACTCACCTTTTTCTAAGTCAACCAATTTAATTTCGAAGTCAGCAAAGCGTTTTTCGACATCTTCGTTGGTATCTTGGGCTGGATCAAATAGACCGGCAGCCACTAAGATGTTTTTGTTACGGTCAAGCAGTTGGTTTTCAATTTGAGCTGGTTTTAAGCCTACTGCAACGGCGGATACCAATACGGAACACACCAAACATAAGACCAGCGCCACCATAATGGTGGTCATATTTGAGTTTGAGCTTTTCTTAGTCTGCTGGGACATGACGCATCCTCCGAGCCGTTTGACGTTTGATGTTTGCTTGAGTGACAAAGTAGTCAAATAATGGCGCAAACAAGTTAGCAAATAAGATCGCTAGCATAATACCTTCTGGGAAGGCTGGGTTGATGACACGAATAAGAACGGTCATAAAACCAATTAAAATACCATATGCCCAGCGGCCTTTATTGGTATGAGCAGCTGAAACTGGGTCTGTTGCCATAAATACCGCACCAAAAGCAAAGCCACCCAATACTAAGTGCCAATACCAAGGTAAGCTCATCATTAGGTTGTCGGCTGAACCAATGGCGTTAAATACCATTGAAGTTGCTACTAGACCGACCACACAGCCGGCGATAATGCGCCAAGAAGCAATGCGAGTCCAGATTAGAACTACCATACCTAATAAGATAGCTAGCGTAGAAACTTCACCGATACTGCCTTGCATGTTGCCTAAGAACGCATCCATCCAAGTGATGGCTGAGCCGTAAGCGTCTACGAATTTATCAGGGGTTACGCCAATGGCCGCTAGACCTAAAGGAGTTGCTCCTGAGAAACCGTCAACGGCAGTCCAAACGGTATCACCTGACATATAGGCAGGGTAGGCGAAGTATAAGAACGCACGACCTGATAGGGCAGGGTTTAAGAAGTTTTTACCCGTACCACCGAACACTTCTTTAGCAACGACAACACCGAAGCTAATACCTAGGGCCACTTGCCATAATGGGATATCTGGTGGTAAACATAGTGCGAATAGTACCGAGGTTACGAAGAAACCTTCGTTAACTTCGTGACCGCGAACCACAGCGAAAATGATTTCCCAAGCAATACCAACCGCGAAGGTTACGATATAAATAGGTAAGAACTGCATGGCGCCATAAACGAAGGCGGCCCAAATGCTGTTCGGATCGTAGCCAACTAAGCCAGTAATAGCTGTACGCCAACCTTCAGGCTGAAGGCCTAATTGCTGAATGGCGGTTAAGGCTTGGAAACCAACGTTGTACATACCCCAGAACATAGCAGGGAAGGTACATAGCCACACCATAATCATGATGCGTTTTAAGTCAATACCATCACGAACGTGAGACGCTGAGTGAGTGGTTGTACCAGGCTGACGTAAGAATGTATCGAACATTTCGAACACAGCGTAGTATTTTTCGTATTTGCCACCTTTTGTGAAGCTAGGCTCTAAGCGGTCAAACATATTGTGTAAAAATTTCATCAGCGTTAGCCCTCCAGCTCGATGCGAGTTAAGTTATCACGCAAGATGTCACCAAACTCATATTTGCCTGGTGAAACAAAGGTACATAGCGCCAGATCTTCTTCATCCAACTCTAACGCGCCAAGCTCAACTGCTGAAATAATGTCTTCAACGACTAGAGCACGTAATAATTGAGTAGGTAGGTAGTCTTGTGGCATAACTTCTTCAAACACACCGATTGGCACCATCGCACGAGGTGAGCCATTGCTTGATGTGGTGAAGTTGTACTTTTTACCTTTAAAGAACTGCGAGATATAAATTGGCAGTTTTGAGAAACGGTTAGCACCAATGCTAAAGAAGTGGAACGCTGGACGTTCATAACCTTCTTCTAATACGCTTACTTGGTTATGGAAACGACCTAAATAAGAAGTAGTAGCAATGGTTTTACGGCCCGATAGTACAGAACCGGTAATAATGCGGTTGTCACCAGCATTTAATTTACCTTGTGTCAGTTCCGTTAAGTCCGCACCACGTTCAGTAACTACCAAGTGTGGGTTTTTCACACCAGGGCCTGCTAAGCTGATTAAACGACGGGTATAAATTTTACCTGTGGTAAACAGCTTGCCAATAGCAATCACGTCTTGGAAACCAATGGTCCAAACGGTAACGTTACGGCTAACAGGGTGCAAGAAGTGAATATGAGTGCCCGCATTACCTGCAGGGTGTTTACCTGCGAAGGCATGGTATTCAGTGCTATTGCCCGCTGCAGTATTGGCTACTTTAGAGGGGTTAGCATTGCCATGGTGACAAACATAAGTTTTTGGTGATAAGGTAGAAAGTACGGCAAGTCCGTCATCAAAGGCCTGTTGCTCTTGTTGAATCAGCAACATAGGGTCATACGCCAATGGATTGGTATCCATAGCGGTGACAAAAATGGCTTGTGGACGAGAGCCAATTTCTGGAGTACGGCTGTATGGACGAGTACGGAGAGCGGTCCATTCACCAGATTTGATTAATTGCGCTTCAACAGCTTCAGAATCAAGCCCAGCCAGTTCATTAGAAGCATATTGCTCGAACGTAACCTCATTAGCATCGGCACCGGCATTGGGGTCAATCTCAATAACCATGCTTTCGAATACTCGGCGTTCACCACGGTTAATGGCGATGACTTTACCTGAGGCAGGTGCAGTATAAATCACCCCAACACGTTTTTTATCTTCAAAAACGGGTTGGCCTTTAGTGACTATATCACCTTCTTTAACGCTCATCGTAGGCTTCATACCGACATAGTCGTAGCCCACAACTGCAACGTGCTTTGGAGAATGCTGGGTGATTTCACTGCTGGGTGCGCCAGCAATGGGCAAATCAAGCCCCTTTTTGATGGTAATCATAAGCGAACTTATTCCATAAGCGAAGAAATGCCAGACGTCCTGTCGGTAGTGAACAAGCCACGAACGGTATGGTGACCGAGAGAGAATCTTGCTGGGATAAGAGCATGTAGCAACAGTACGGCAAAACGAATCTCGGAGCGATATCTCGTAAAATTTTTGGATAAATTATAACGAGCAGTGAGACCTGTGCTAATCTCTTAACATAGAAGACAGTGGCGACTGGCTACCAAAATACATATACAATATAATCTAGGATTATACGTTAAATTACCCTAAAATTGCCAGTCTGTTTCCAACTTTTAACCATTTAGGTCTGTGTGTGTCAATCACACCGTGTTTTGTACAAACTTTATTTATTTTAAACGCTTCTTATAACAAAGGTCTTTGATATGCTTACTCAACCAAATTCTAACTTAAATAACTCTACAGACAATTTAAATAAAAATACGGCGCCTTTGCTTATTCCAGCGATTGATTTAAAAGATGGTAAATGTGTGCGTCTAAAACAAGGCCGTATGGAAGATGACACCGTTTTCTCAGATGATCCGGTTGCCATGGCCACACGCTGGGTAAATGAAGGGGCTCGCCGACTACATTTGGTAGATCTTAATGGCGCCTTTGATGGTGTACCGGTGCATAAGAATGTAGTGATGGAAATTGCTAAGGCACATCCAACTTTACCGGTACAGCTTGGCGGTGGTGTACGTAGTTTACAAACCATCGAGCATTATCTGACTGCTGGCCTAACTTATATCATCATCGGCACCAAGGCCGTTGAAAACCCTGAGTTTGTAGAAGAAGCTTGTCGTGAATTTGCGGGTCACATTATTGTCGGTATTGATGCCAAAGATGGTTTAGTAGCTACTCATGGTTGGGCCAATGTGACAGACGTGAAGGCTACTGACTTGGCGAAGCGTTTTGCAGATGCTGGCGTTTCTTCTATCGTATATACCGATATTGCCCGTGACGGTATGATGCAAGGGGTTAACGTTGAGCAGACAGTTAACTTAGCACGTGAAGGGGGTCTGCCGGTTATCGCATCAGGCGGCGTGACGGATATGAAAGACATTGAACTACTAAAGCCTTATGGCGATTGTCTAGAAGGTATCATCACTGGCCGCGCTATTTATGAAGGCACCCTAGACTTAGGAGAAGCCCAAGCCTATTTAGACAAATAATTTAAGTAGGATAAATACCTAGGGTAGAGAGTTATTAAATAAATAGTTGTTAATAAATAGTTATCTAATGGCTATCTACTCTACTAACTGCTCTACTAACTGCTCTACTAAGAGGTTACCCCAGTTATTTGGATTAAGGCACACCATAGAACACAGCAAAACAGGATACTCATGTTGCCAATGTTACCCCCATTACAACGGCCTGAAACAGAGGTTGAAGCTACTCAGTACATAAAATCTAAGGTTGCTCAAAGTCAGAAACACGGGTTTGGCTTGCTGATGCTGCTCAGTATTTGCTTACTGTGTTTGCCAGCACAAGCTTTAACCAATGACACATCTGTAGATCAAAACCCAGATGCCAGTTTAAAGCTGGTAGATACCGAAGCCTCTGACAAAGGTGCAGAGGGTGAGGCCGATTCTGAAGGCAGTGAGGAAGGAGGGTCTGAGGTACAAGCCGCAGAAGCTTCGGAGGCTCGTGAACCGGCAAATGTCCCTGCAGCAGGTAATCTGACGGATAAAGACACCGTTATCGCGACCAAACCTGATCAGGTCAATGATCAGGACATTAAGCAGCGTATCAGTGGTATTTATTCTGAGATTGAGGGGTTAAAAGCCCTGAACGTCAGCGTTAATCAGGGGGTAGTCAGCCTATCTGGTGAAGTGCCCAATGAGAAGAAGGCCCAGCAAGCCATTAGTTTGGCCAATAGGGTAAGTGATGTGGTCGCTGTCGAAGACCGCATTAGTCGCACCTTGGATGTTCAAGATAATGTCACTCCGGTCATTAGTGCCTTAAATCAGCAATTCCGTAGCTTTATTCACGCCCTGCCTTTATTGCTAGTTGCCATTGTGGTGTTCTCCATCGTGGTTTGGTTCGGCTCTTGGCTGGCTCGCCGCGACCCTTTGTGGCAGCGTATTACCCCAAATCCCTTTATTGCTGAGCTTCTAGCCCAAACGGTTAAGGTTCTATTTATCATTATCGGCTTGCTATTGGGCTTAAGCTTAATAGGGGCTGAAGCGATAATTGGTACGTTATTAGGAGGGGCAGGGGTCATTGGTATTGCGGTAGGTTTCGCAGTCAAAGATACCATTGAGAATTATATTGCCTCGCTGATGCTAAGTATTCGCCAACCCTTTCAGGCTAGAGATTTTGTCAGTATCAATGGGCAGGAAGGTATTGTGGTGCGTTTAACCAGCCGGGCGACCATCTTAATGACCTCTGATGGCAACCAGTTGCGTATTCCCAACTCTGAAGTGTTTAAAGCCACTATTTTAAACTACACCAAAAACCCAGAGCGTCGATTTACTTTCCAGTTGGCTATGGATACCAATGATGATCCTTTAGCGGCGATTAAAGTGGGTATTGAGGCGGTTAGAGCGTTAGACTTTGTGCTAGATCACCCCAAATCTGCTTGTATCATTACTGAGGTAAGTGACTCTAATATTAAGCTTGAGTTCCAGGTTTGGGTGGATCAAACCCATACAGACATTACCAAAGCGCGTAGTATTGCTATTAGAGAGGCAAAGCATGCCCTAGAGAATAACGGCTTTATCTTGCCTGAGCCGACCTATCGCATGCACCTTGATGGTGAGGTAGAAGAAGCACTTATTAAGTATCTTGCAGCTTGGGAACAAAATAGCTCTAAGGTTACGGCCCACAACCCTGAGCTTATTAAAGAGCTTACCAAAGAGGTCTTAGCTAGCAGTAAAAAACGCACAGCAGAGACTTTAGAAAAAGAAAGGGCTAAGCAGCGCGCCAGAGAAATTCTTGGAGATGAGCAAGTTGAAGAAGTGCTCGATGCTCGACCTGATCCGAAACTGATGCAAAAGGTAGAAGAGGAAATTCAGGACAATACGGGTGATAAGGACTTGCTTGATTGCAATAGCCCGCAAGAATAACCTTGATGCTTTTTTAGGGTTAATGATGAATGGTTAGGTGACCAGACAGGTTGGAGTAATCAACTTGTCTACCGCTTAAAAACAAAAAAGCCGAGCGTTTGCTCGGCTTTTTTTATGGCTCGATTTTAATTTAACTTATCGTGCGTAATTCTCCACCTATAATCTCTGATTTAGGTGGAGATGTCAGCACGGGCGAGCTATTCAGGGCGTTCTTGTTTTTCGATATACTGCCTAATTGTATCAATGGTAGCACCCACCGCCAGTGCGCAGCAAACAATATGCCCTAGTCCAAAGTACAGGCTTCCAGTAAAACTCTGCCAAATGTTCTGCAAACTCCTTTCTCATCAGTCGGCTAGTGACTGTTTTTAGATTATTGATAAACTTACTTGGCATGATATTCGGGTGCATATCAAGCAGTAAATGCACATGGTCAGACTCTCCATTGAACTCTAACAGCTCAATCTCCCATTTTTAACAAAGGTCAGTTATGAATTCTTCAAGCCTATCAAGCATAGACCCAGTAAAGCATTTTCTACCGTTTTTCGTGACTGAAACCAAATGATAAGTTAGTTTATAAACACTGTTGTCATGGGATTTTAATTACTTACTCATAATTGATATCAAATAGAAGTAATGCTAGGTTATATCTCTATTCAAGACGACTTCCAAACCATGCTCAAAGCCTATAAATATCGCATTTACCCAAATCTTGAACAGCAGGTGCTTATAGAAAAGCACTTTGGCTGTAGCCGTTT
>ERZ808051.839-NODE-839-length-26085-cov-9.610504_pt1 | contig 26085 bp, 23 predicted proteins | sample MGYA00380199_ERZ808051 | MGnify/ENA primary metagenome ERZ808051 (study PRJEB31490, sample SAMN06133391) | mouse gut metagenome | isolation source: J11 | host: mice | place: China: Chengdu | collected 2015-05 ...
AGTGGAAGTCCACTATACCACAAGAAAATTCAAATGTCACTAAGGCTCTCTAAAGTGTGGCAAGTTATTTTTCGGCATAGCGAGAATGATTAGTTGTCGGGATATATTTTTTAGAGAGAGCCTGTTGCCTCTAATTGTTTTCGGAAGCGTTATTCTCCGAGTAGTAATGGAACGCTTTTACGATATAATCAGAAGCCCCCTCTCCATATTTGTTATCAGTCATGTTTTTGATATAATTGCTTGAATATGTGTCGATAAGAACATTGATATAGGGCTTATCGAGGGATACGCTGGTGCTATTTTCCTGTATAAGCCGCAATAGTTCGTGTACAATGGATTGTATTTTAGGGGAGGAAACATCTTCTGACAAATTAGTGGTTAGTCTGCCATACAGAATATCAGATTGTTTTCCAATTTCTTTCACTTCTTCCGTTAGTTGTGTTTCCATGAGTTCAGAGAAATGCTCTAAATTATGTTTCATGGCTTCGGTGTATTTTTCAATACTGCCGAATTGGTGAATGAAAACCCCAATCCCCCAGCTATGCTGGGGAGAATTGAGTAGGCAGTAGCGTAGAGGATATTATGAAAAAGCCTCCTGTGATACAATGAGAAAGGTGTTGCGAGCCAATCTCAGAGAACAGGAGGCGGTCCAAATGGACAGTAAAAGTTTATCACATAGTAGATGGAAATGCCAGTACCATATAGTTTTTATACCGAAATATAGGAAAAAACAGTTATATGGCCGTCTAAAAGAGGATGTAAGAGATATTATAAAGGTGCTTTGTAAATATAAAAGTGTTGAAATCGTAGAAGGAGCAGTATGCGCCGCTCACGTACATTTGTGTGTTTGTATCCCGCCGAAACTGAGTGTATCTCAATTTGTGGGGTATTTGAAAGGAAAAAGCGCACTGATGATATACGATAAGCATCCGGAACTGGGAAGTAAATTTAATAAATCATTTTGGGCTAGAGGATACTATGTTGCGACAGTGGGCAATCTGACAGAAGATGCAATTAAAAAATACATTCAGGAGCAGTCAGAAGAATCCCGAAAAGAAGATACATCGGGAGCCGCTTTTTAGCGGCAGCCAGCAATAAGGTTCGTAACACCCCGCCTTTAGGCGGAACAGTAAGTGACCCTTATAGGGCCGTCATCAAACCACCAGTTGAACTGGTGGTTGGTGAATAGCAAGTTTAGCTACCTCTGCTTCATCATCTTTAATTTTTTGAATAAACATATCAAAATTTTCAATACTTCCCCAGTGCTTGATAACATCATCAGTGCTGTTATTTTTAAAATCCTCTAATGCTGTGATGTAATCAGACAGGTCAAATTCCTTAAAACTCATACATTGTTCTCCGTTATATCTATATTGATTTATTAGATTGGACTTTGTAACAATTAACCAGTAGTCATTCTTGACTACACCATTATTATACTAGGGAGATATAAATAATAAGGCGATATATGACTTTATTGGTAAAAATTATCCGAATAGATTGCTATATCCGGCCAAATGGAAAAACGGCAAAAATGAAGATGTAAGAAATCCATTTTGTAATCCTTTACAACCAGTAGTTTGTGTTAATATTTATGAGGCACGTGCTTATGCAAATTGGCTATCATCTAAGACAGGTAAAAAAGTCAGGCTCCTAAACTATGATCCAGATTATTTATCTGTTATTGGAAAAGACGAGGCAAGTGAAGCAGGAACACTGCGACAGATGTTTTTGGCACACATTAATAGGAAAAGGGAATATATTAATTCGTCCGAGAATAGTACTGCTTTTTATTGCAGGAATGATATAAAAATAAAGGAACCTTCTGTGGTGGCAATGCCCAATTCAAAATTTTTAGGATTATATGATTTTGTTGGTAATATATTTGAAACCCAGGATACTCCATTTATGTATAACTATGCTAAAAATATTGAAGAAATTCGACAAGGCTTGAAGAAAGTGAAAGAGGTTTATATCGACTATAATTGTCCTGGAGGAGGGTTACAGAGAACTGCAGCAAATTGGCCGCCGGAATATATGGGACAAGTTCCTGCATTTTTAAGAAATCAAGATATTGGATTTAGAATTGTAATTGATGGAAAGGATATTGGGACACAAAAACACAAGAATAGGCATATAGAACATATACACTATTCAGAAAGCTTTATTGAATCTTTTACATGTACTATGGAAGAAAGTGCAAGTATATTGTCCAATATTCATCTTAAATATGCCGATACGAACGAAGATATTAAACATGAATTTATACGAAGTGCTGTTTTTTGTAATAAGGAAAAAAGTAGTGTACTTTATATAAAAAGGGATACAAACATAAGTGTTAGCAAAGAAGCAATATTGTTAGTTCAAAAAGGAGAAGATATTTATGCATATCATTTGATAGGTATTACCAGTGTTCAAAATGATGAAAAAAAGCAAAACATTCATTTAAAAATGGTCATACGTAAGCCAGAAGTACCAATAGATTTGGCAACTCGAAAGAAATTGCAAAATAGTTCTTTTTCTGAGTGGATAGATATAGTTGAGTTAATGAATGGAAATGATACTGATATCTTTAAAGCGTATCCAGTTAATATATTAAATGGGTATTTTAGGATTGTGCGTAGAAATGTTCGTTACGCAGTTTTTAATGGGCAGGAACATAAAAGGAGCTCAAAAATATGTAATTCGTACCTAATATGCTTTAATGAAGATTCGCAAAATTGGAAAACAACTTATTATGAAGGTTTTAAAGAAAAACTGGGTGCAAATTGCTTTTTGCCTGACTGGATTGACATTGTGGATTTTATAAATAATATTTGTGTTAATGTAGCAGCAAATGTATTGGATATTGAAACTGTAATGGCAGCAATTTCAACAATCGATACGTCTGATTTGCATGAGCAAATTAACAACAAGATTTTAAAGAAGTAAGAAGGTGTGAAGAAGATAGGTATAAGTTTTCATAACCTATCTGTACTTCTTGTCAGAAAGGTGGTTTATAAATTATGAAAAAGAAAATACCAATTTCAAAAATCATCTTACTAATATTTTCAGTAAGCTTTGTGCTTTTTTTCCTTATCATTTTAACATTGTCTATCCTGTTAAATTTTTTTTCGGGTTTTGAAAGCGGCGCAAATAAAGGTTTAGGTAACGCATTTTCATTTTTGAATTGGCTTTCAAAATTTGATTCTATTAACGATCCATTTTCAATTTTTATTGAGATTTTATCTTCAATAGGTGGAGTTTTTTTTGGTATTAGGATAGGACAATGGATAGATGCTAGAGAAGAGAAAGAGCATTTGATTGAGTTATGGAAAAAAACATTTTGCTTTTTAGATAAGTTAAAAAGTGGCATAAAAAATAACGATATTAGTATTAATGAACTTGCTGAATATAAAATATACTGGGATTCACTTCAAAGAGCAGACAATGTAGCAACGAGACTACTTCAAAGTGATGAAAGGTATGTTGACATATCGTTTGCATTTTCGTTTTTGACATTCTATCATAATAGCTGGTGCAATTATAATAGTATTAATGAATGGAAAGCAAATGTATCTACGTTAGAAAAAATGAGAATACTTAATTGGATTGCTATCCTAGAAGATTTAATTTCTTATACAAAAGATAAGGCTTGTGCAAGATAACTATCGAATCAAAACCGTTTTATTAAGCTACTGTATGTCAACCCCAAAAGAATATGAGCACTATATTACAGATGTAAAATGGCATGAATATAGGACGTATAAGTATGAAATGACTAAAAAGGTGATAATCATATAGGCTGTTTCAAGCATTTTCTGCCGTTGAAATTTAGAGTATACCTACAATATTAACAACGGAATGATAAAGGTATAATATTTATAATGCCTTTATCATTCCGTTGTCTAAGTTATGTGTACTCAACCCCGTGCTATGCCAATAGAGTGTTGAAGAATTGATTGCTATTTGGTGGCATGAATATTATTGTGCCAATTCTGCGCAATTGCAATAGAAATTTTTACTCTTCAATTTTCCAATATCCTTTAGCGTCAGAGCCAATGCGCACAATGATGCCTTTTTCCTTAAGACTCCGCAAACGTAATGCTATAGTTTTTCGGCTTACTGCTAATTTATTTGCCATTACTGCAGTGGTATATGCCGGATCTTCAGAAATAAGGTTTAGTAGTTGCTGTTCTTTCTCTGTTACCTTCTCTGTTACCTTCTCTGTTACCCTTGGTGTTACAGAGCGGATGACGCGGTCCTCTGGGGCAGAGAACTTTATCATAATATCTCCTGGATGAACGGTATATTCCGGTTGTGGAACACCATCTTCTGCACAGGCATGACAGATTTTTTCTACACCACGTCCCCAGCTTTCAATAAAGCCTGCCAGATAATAGACATTGGCAATGCTTGGATTATATGGTTTTGAGGAATGTTTGCTCATCAGGTTTTCTGCGGTCCAATTTTCAGGGAGTTTTCCACAATTAGCAATATAAAGTCGATCATCATAAATACTGATCTGAATCGGAATGCAGGATTCATATTGTTTATGGCATAAAGCATTTAATATTGCTTCTCTGAGTGCCTCATCAGGTACAAAATAGCGCTCAATACGCTGCATTCCCGCATAAGTAATTTTGGCTTTCATATACTTTAGGTGAATAACCTCGATGATTTTATCTACTTGTTCTAACAGGGAGCCGTGTATTTCATCTTGATACAGCAGATCCGCATTTGTTTCAAAAAAGCCAATTTTAGTATATGCACCTAATTGCCATTTATCAGGATTTTTGCTGAATAAGAGCATAGCGGCATTCGTAAAATATCCGGCATTTGTTAATTGTAGTTTTTCCATTAGGATATTTTTGGGTTCGTCTAAAACGCTACTATCAACCCTTCCTTTTTTAACAGCTAATGATTTAAATTGTTTAACGAGATCGTCATCAATATCATCAAGATTTAACTGAGGTAAAGGCATATTATCCCATGTGGCACCACGCTTGCGCAAAAGGAAACTTTCCAATTCAGGACCGGAAAGAATCTGCTTTGTACTGCCGCTTCGATAGTGATAGACACCTTTGCATGATATGGCAACAGGGTAGGAAGGAACAACAATTTCAAGGTATTGTTTACCATCTTTTTCTAATAGATTTACATCTACAACAATGCTCATGGCATTTTTAATCTTATTGGGAATATCTTCTAATAATTTGCGGCTGTCAGGAATGCCAACAACATTTCCATTATCATCAACACCGATATAAAGTGTTCCGCCTTGTGCATTGGCATAACCACAAATCCACTCTAAATATTCATCTTTCCATTTGGTTTTCCATTCAATGTTTTGATGTTCTACCATTTTGTCGCCTCGCTTTATGATTTAGTAGTTAAGGAATCCAATAAATCAGAAAAGTTTATATGGGATATTTCAGGAATACCCATGTATTTGCCCAACATATATTGATCTCTTATATTCGTATTCTGATGTATTTTACTATCATAATGCGTAATACACTGGATTTCTTTATATTCATTGTTAAGTTCATTAATAACATAGATGCACTCTTTAGGAATGGATTTAGACTCCATTAAAAGTGTATTATGTGTTGTCATAATAAGTTGTCCCTCTAATTCGTTAAACAGAGAAGTGACAAGATTTTGAACAAGTAAATCATGAATTCCTGTATCAAATTCATCAATTATTGTTACAGACCCCTTAACCACAACCAACATAAAAGGCAATAACTGTATTAAAGATTGTGTACCGGTTGATTCAAGTGAAAAGTCTATTTCTCTTCTTTTTCCAGAGATATTTTTGGTAAGCATTAATTGATAATGTATTACATTTTCTTCTTTAGTTCGCTTATAATATGCCCGTTCAATATCGCGATATGTCAGCTTAAAAAATTTATTTAACATTTTTTCGGTTTGATCGAGTTGAAATTCTTTGTCAATCTCTATTTCGCCATTATCGAATTCTGCAAATATTTCTGGTGGAAGACCAATAATGCTACGCTCTTGTCTGCTTCCAAACTTGATTTTGCATGAAATACGAGATAAAAATTCAAGAATACAGTCAAAATTTTCACTGATTTGTTCACTAATATATTCATCAGCCTTATCATCTGACTCATGAAGTAAAATTGAAAGTAAGGAATGTTTCCCCCAAAATTTTACACATGAAGATTTTATTTCTTGATAAGCGCTTTTATCATAAAAGATTTTGGGGTTTATAGTAATTTTTTCAGGGGAGATATCAAAATACACACCCCGATTTCGTAATAAGGTAAATTCCAAATGTTCGTGGATAATTTGATAATCGTTGGTTTCAATTATATACTTACCAGATTTGCCATTTATTCGGAATCCGAATTCTAATATCATTGAATCTTCTGAATTTACCGTTTTGTTTTCTTTAATTAGAGTTTCTATATCTTTGTAACGCATCTTTAAAAAGCGCGAAAAGTTTTCATTACTCATTCGTTCAGGCGTTTCAGATAATATTGATTGCATAATATCTCGCACATCCATAGTTCTAAGAGTTTCGGATAACATAAAAAATGAAGATGCCAAATTGGATTTTCCTATACCATTTTCTCCATAGACTAATACAAGCTTTTTGGGAACGCCATTTTTATCTAGCAAATTAAATTCCACATTCCCTAGCGATTTAAAATTCTTAAGTTTAACATATTCAAACATATTTCAATACCTCCTAGTTTATTTTATCATATAAAATAGGTTTGTAAATACATATTTTGCCCATAATTGAGAAAAAATTACGAAAATATTTGATAAAACTATTGATAACACGTCCTGTTTGTGATAATATAGGTTTGTTAGCAGTCGAGCAAAGAGAGTGCTAACAATAAAAATGTATAAACGGAGGATATTATATGAGCCTACAAACAGAATTTTTAGCATTTCATGACAGAATCAAACTTGACTACGATGTAAAAGCAGAATTAGCCGATAAACGCGATATACTTGTTAAGATATTGCGGAATAGTGGGAAACTGCCAGGATTTGAGATACTTAATCAGGGTAGTTATAGTATGTATACAGGTGTGGAGCCTTTGGAGGGAAAGGAGTATGATATAGATGTGGGATTGCGGTTTAATGCAAATTCTATAGATTACGAGCCAATGGATTTGAAAAATATAATTGAAGATATATTAAAAAACCATACCGAATATGGTGCAAGCATAAAATTGCCATGCGTTACGGTCACATATAAAAAAGATGGAGAGCCTGCGTATCATGTAGATTTGGTTGCTTATACATATGAAGATAAAGAGGATCATGATAGCCAAATGTACTTAGCTCGAGGAAAGAGCAGTAAACCTGAAGAAATTAAATGGGAAAAATCGGACCCAAAGGGTTTAATTGATTATATTAATAATGCAGTAGATGAAGCAGATCGCAATCAATATAGGAGAGTGATTCGTTATTTTAAAAGATGGAAGAATATTAAATTTAATAGCGATGGCCATGCAGAACCAGCGAGTATCGGTATAACATTAATAGCAGCAGATTATTTTGAAGCATTCTCAGCGGAAGATGGGTATGATGATTTTTATGCTTTCAAATCTCTTGCTAAAAACATAAAAGCGTTATTCACTTTTGTTGGTATAAGTGATAAGGGGCGTATGCTGTATCGTATAAAATATCCAATGCCTGAAACATTGAATTTTGAAAGTGATACAGATGCTTTTTCTAAAATGTCGGATTCTCAGATGACCGATTTTAAAGATAAGCTGGAGAAATTAATAAAAGAGTTGGAGAATGTAGAAAGTGAAGCAGATGAAGTGAAGCAATATGAAATATTGCATAAAATTTTTGGGGATGATTTTCATGTACCAGATGCTAAAGATATTTCAAAACAGCAAGCAAACTATATTCCATCATCAAGTGCATCAGGGGCAAAGCAATTATGAACACGAGTGAGGTTTATGACACACTTTTAGACAACAACAAGATAGCAGCAATAACAAGACTGAATAAAAATAGTTATATGAATATTATATACGATTCCGTCTGGTCATGTGAATTGGCTGTAGATGGGTTGATGGTTCCTGTTTACATTTGCATATGCAAATACTGGGAAAAGGATTTAATTGATATATATATAGAAAAGTATATTTCTTTCCCTTATATTCCCCATGTGGATATAAAGGGAAAGATATGCTTGTTTGATTTAGAGGGAGTCTTGATTGACACTAATTTGTGCGGTTTATTGAATCAATGTATAGATAGAGCTATTAATATTTTATCCGATGGTTTAAATGGAAGTAACAAGGAAGAGTTTATAAGAGAATTTTCTTTATATTGGTGTCAGCTACCAAATATCAAATATATTCGATGTGACATTCCAAATATGCGGGAGTCCCAAAAGTTAAAATATACAGAAACTGTTGTACAGAGAAGAAAACGAGAAAAATTGTCCAGTTATTATAAAAGAGTAGAGGAAAGTAATTTATTTGCTGCACACAATATTGAAAGCTTTAGTACTTGGAATATGAGAGGAGCACAAAAGAATGCGGTTCATTTTTTCCTCGAGCCAAATGAGTATATTTATCCGCCAGATGCCAGACAAAAATTAGATGTAGAATTTATAAACTATATACTGCCTTTAATTAATGAAGAAGACTACAAAAAAATAAATATCAAAAGTGGAAGAGAAATGGTAATCATATTTACTATTTTGCAACCAAACAATGTTTTGGTCAGCTTTGGCATTAAATTGAAAAACTACACCTTTGAAATAATAAAGGGGAAATATTTAATAAAGGAGGAGGATAAACTAAGCATAACTCCACTATCCGTCAAGAGAATTGATAAGGAGTTTTTGATGAGTAGAACAAAGGACAATATTCGAAATCATGGGAAAAAAATTCTTTTAATAGGTTGTGGTTCCATAGGTGGATATTTAGTAAATGAGATAGTAAAAGCAGGATTTGAGGATATAACATTAGTGGATGATGATATATTAAGCGAACAAAATATTTTTCGACATATTTTAGGTATAGAGTATGTCGGACAATACAAAGCGGAGGCGCTAGTTGCATACTTAAGGAAAAATATGCCTCATATAAAATTAAAATCCCTTGATGAAGAAATACGAGCTATGGTTGATGAAGAAAGTATTAATTTGAGCGATTTTGACATAATAATCTCTGCTACAGGAAATCATAACATTAATCGATGGATAAATAAAGTTGTTAATGAAAAAAGAATTACTGCTCCAATTATGTATGTATGGAATGAGCCATTAGATATTGGATGTCATGTAGCGATATTGCAGTCATGTAATAAGGGGTGCTATGAATGTTTTTTTGATCGGAATAATTGTACTAATGAATTATACGATGTAACAGCGTATTGCAAAGCTGGGCAAAAAATAACGAGAAATTTTTCCGGTTGTGGTGGTTCATATGTACCTTATGGTTCGACGGTTTCTATTAAGACAACGGCAATTTGTATAGATTGGATAAGTAGAATATGCGATGGTAGGTACAATCAAAATGTATTAATATCTATGAAGGGTGATGGGTACTATTTTAAAAAAGCTGGGTTTAATGTTTCAGATGTATATGAAGACCAAATTAAAGAATTTGAAATTAAAACGGGAGAAGAGTTTTGCAGGAGTAATTGTGAGGTTTGTGGATAATTCAGTTGTAATTGAGGATGGTAAACGTAAAATAAAAATATGCCAAGATCCATTACACATTTTAAAAAACAATATACAGAAAAATAAAAAACAACATGAATCAGGAGGTATCTTAATAGGGAGGGAAAATTTATCAAATAACAATTTGATAATAGAATACATAACGAAACCGTTACTAGAAGATACAAGAAACGGTACACGGTTTTATCGTAAAGATAAAGGACATGTACGCTTTTATAATGACATATATGATAAATATGGTGGAATACATTTTTATGTAGGAGAATGGCATACACATCCAGAAGCCATTCCGCAGTTTTCTTTGATGGATGTTAGAAATTGGGGAAAAATTGGGAAAGAATTTGGTAAAGAGAAAACGCAAATACACATTATCGTGGGATATTCCGCATTAAGCATTTGGGAGTTTTCTTTTTTACACAAAACAACAAGAAGAATAGCCACTATCTTTTGGAATGAGGTGAGTATAAGTGAAGAGAATTAAAGACTGGCTGGTCCAATGGTTACAAGGAATAACCTTAGTAATTTTATTATTTATCCCGACATTTTTTGATTTTGCAGCAATTATTAGACCTATATTAGAAAATGAAAAAATGGAATTAGATACAGCAAAATACTTTTGGCTGGTTGAGTTGGGTAATTGGGCAATTGGTCTTGTATTAATGCTTTTAATTTTGTTTAAGTTTTTGAGAACAAATAATGAGAAAAGCACTTTAAATAAAGGGAATTTGGATCATGACCATTGCTATATAGGATATTTGTTTTGCGCAAAGGTTTTAGGATATCAGAAGTGTAATCTTATAGGGATTCCCGTTCCTATGCAATTTAAGTTAATAATGAATGATATTTTTAAAGAATATGATTTTGGAGAAGAGACGGATTACAAAAAAGTCGATGACGAAAGGATAAAAATAAAAAAGCCTAACGGAAACTATACAAATACTATAAATCTTGTATTGTCTGATACATATCCTATATCAAATGATTTATTACCTTTGAGTACAAAAGATTTAACAACGATATGGATTTCAAGAGAGAGCAATAACGGAGTCAGGGTGTTTAGCAGTAAATTTTATGAGACGATTCGAAGTGTTGTTAGTAATTTGCCTCAAAATGTTTTTGCGATTAATTTATATGCTACTTTAAATTGTAAACATTGTTGGTGGATTGCAAGAAATGTTTTTAAACAAGCAAATAGGAGTAATATAAGAAAATTAGTAGTGTATCCGCAACCAAATAAAAATGGAAAATGGAATTTTGCTGAAAAGGGAATGTCTATTTTTGGAAAGTAGTTATTAAGGCAGGATAATGAGATTTTCTCATTATCCTGCCTTGGTCATTTTACAGGTTCTGCCGGATAATCCGTGTAATGATCCCCACAGCCACGCCCCGTTCTTCGTCAATGCGGGTAACGGCAAAGCTCACATCATCTTTTTTGCCGGGTGTGCGGTGGTCGTAGCAGGAGTGGGCGACAGCATTGACTCCGTTGCTGAGGCGGATATAGACCACTCCCTTATGTACATCTGTCACCTTGCCCGCATACTTACTCTGGATGCGGCATTTCTTCAGGTTGTCATGGCTGGTGCTCTGGGAGACGCTTTTAATGTCGGCTTTAATGCTGATGTCCTCCACGTTATCTCCCCTGCGGACATTCAGGACACGCACGAGGATCTGGTCGCCAACGGAGAAACGCTCATGGGCATCCCCGATCCAGTCCCACGCGAGGTCCCTTGCCATGATGGAACATTCCACGCCAAAAACTTCCACTCTGACCACCTTCTCCGCCACGGCAATGATGCGGGCCTGCACCACGCGCCCTTCAAAAATGCGGTAGGTGCCGGAGGCATCCGTATCCAGATAGAAGATCTGCCGCTTTTTCAGCATGGCTTCTTTGCGGCTTGCCACAACGCTGCGTGTCTTGGAGTCGATCCCGCGCACCATGAAGTCGATCTCGGCGCCGAGCATATTCCCAAGGATCTTATTCTGCCGCAGCATCAGCTCACGGTATTCCTCACCGGATGGACTGCGCCCCACATTGATCATCATTTCTTTTATGGGAATGACAATGCGGAAACCCTTGTAATCCACAATGGCGATGGTTTTTCCGTTGTCGGTCTGCTCGATTCCGCCAAGCTGCCCGGTCAGGAGCCTGCGGGTTCTGTAGGCATTATGGATCTCATGCCAGATGGCATCCTCACGGGTCTCGTCTGTTTCAATCTCACCACGGCTTTCCAATGTCAGTATGGGCGCCGCAGCGGGTTTTGCCCTTGATACGGAACGGGGTACTGCTGCCGGCTGATCTTCTGCAGGAGCTGCGGGTTCAACTGCGGTATCTTTGGATAATAAGGAAGGGTCGGTGTCAGGAGCCACATCAGTGCCGTTTTCTTCGTTCAGGGGAGCTGTTTCCGTATCCCCGGAAACCATAACGGCAGGTTCCTCTGTTTCAGTTGCCGGTTCCGTGGTTTCCGCTTTCTTTTTCCTGCCGGAAGCCCGTTTGGGTTTTGCGGGCGGTTCTTCCCCTGTGGGGGCGGATTCTTCAGGGGATGTTTCAGATGTTTCTCCAGCCATGGGCGCATCCATGCTGCTGAGAAGTTCATTCAGATCCATGTCCTCCGCAGACGGAGCTGTTTCAGCACCTTCCGCAAGTGCCGTCTCCTGATTGGTGGTGGTCTCCAGAGAGGGGACCTGTTCTAATAATTCTTCATTCTTTGTCATGTTTTTCTCCTTCTGCACACGCCGTTTGTGCAAGGGAAAGTCTGGGCGTGTGCGTACAGACTTCCCGAGTGAACAGTATGATAATCTTTGCCTTGCATTGCCAATATAGCCGCTTTTATTGGTTGCGGCATGAGGGCAGGTTTATAGGTTTAGGACATAATGGAATCTTTGTCCGTAGGAATGATGCCTGCAGGAGCAGCGGTGTCCGCTGGTGGCGCTGTCTGCACAGGCTTTTCCTTTTCTGCCGCAGCAGGGCCTGTCTTTTTGGTTGCTGTAGGTTTGGGTTTCCGCCCGCCTGTTTTCTTTGCAGATGGTTCAGCAGTTTCCGTATTCCCATCCTGCGGATTGTTTTTTGCCTCATTTTCCGCTTTCCGCCATTCGGGGATATGGGCGGATGCCTTGCAGGAATGCAGCTTTTCATATTCAGGGTGTCTGGAGTAGTCCAGCTTGTCCACCTTGAGTATCTTTTTGCCGCGGATGATTACCAGCGCCTTGTCAATGGGCAGCCGCAGCACTTCGTCCGGTGTCAGCACCGGCCGTTTCCCCACGCCGCTGGTCTCCCTGAACTCCGGTGTATAGTTGGAGATCCGCCATGTGCCTAACTGTTTGGATTTACTGGATACTGCTACGCTGGCAAGCCCTGTTCTGGAGCTGACAAATTCTGCGGTGAGCGGGTCGGTACAGCCTAAGAAAAGCTGGACATCACAGTTGCCGAGTATTTCCTGCCAGAGATTCTGCGGGTAACGGTTCTGCAGCCCCGCCAGGTTCTGGAACACGCAGGACATGGAGATATTCCGGGAGCGGATCACGCTCAGCCGTCTGGACAGGTCGGGGATGGTTCCGCAGGCGGTCAGCTCCTCGCCGAGCACATGGACGGGCACGGGCAGTTTCCCGCCCTCGCAGTTCTTATCCGCATACCTGACTAACTTGATGAACACAAAGGAAAGGAATAGGGATGCCAGAAAGTCAAAGGTGCTGTCCTGGTCGCTGGTGACAAGGAAATAGGCACAGGGAGAAGTGCCCGGCAGCTCCAGGTCAATTTCGTTATGGGCGGTGATCTTTTTTATCAGTTCTGCCTGGAATACCTGCAGGCGGCTGCCAAGCCCGATCACCACGCCGCTGCGCACAGTGTCCGAAGCCTGTTTGAAAAGGCTGTAAGGCGCTTTTGCCGGATGCGTGTTCGGCAGGACCGCAAAGAGGCTGTCCAGGGCGCTTTCGGAATTCAGGGTGAGCAGGCGGTACATCTGCCCGATGTTGCGTTTCGCAGGGGGATAGCTTAAATCCACATACAGGGTCAGCGCTTTTAACAGGTTCATTTCGCAGGAATCCCAGAAGTGGTCCCCCTTGCCGCTGCTGTTGGTGTTTTTGATAATGACATCAACGAAGAGTTGCGCCATCAGCTCCTGCCCGTCAATCTCCGCAAGGCAGTTCCATGAGTCGGAATTTTCAGGTTCCACAAGGTTAAATACCTTGACACAGTAACCCTGTCCGCGCAGATATTCGCTGGTCTTTTCATAAAGCTCGGACTTTGGATCGCAGATGATCAGGGATTCCCTGCGCACAACACCCTGTAAAATGCGGTTCAGGCAGAAAGAGCGTGTTTTCATGGAGCCGCTGGCACCATAGACGGCGAGGTTGCTGTTGAGCAGGGTCTTCTCAGGAACGCAGACCGCTTTCCCGTCCAGCAGCCCCAAAACCGTGCCGTGGTGGCAGTGCAGGTCACGGACGGGGACAAGCTCCAGAACCTGCGACAGTTCTTTTTTGTCCATCCAGCCGGATGTGCCGTAGGTGCCTTTGGCGGAATAGGTAAAATTCCTGTCCGCGTCATATTCCCCGGTGTCGCTGTAGCCCATCCGCATTACCATGATGAGCAGGATGCCAAGCAGCCCGATGCAGATAAAGATTCCGTAAATGCCATAGGGCGGACTAAACACCGCAGAGAGGCAGGCGGGGAAAGAGGGCGATGCCATAACCGGGGAAGTGCCGTCACCGGGATAGCCGCCTCCCTGCTGCCAGAGTACATAGTTGCCGATAAACTGTGCCAGATACCCTCCCGCATACAGGACAGCAAGAAGGGCGGCAGGAACAGAAACCAGCGTCAGGATCAATTTTCTTTTTTTGATGGGAAAAACCTCCTTTCAAATTTTTCAAAGCTGATGGTCTGGAGGCGGAGCAGCCCCCCGGCATATTGTGCGTAAGCCCCTGCCTGAAAATCAAAACATATCAGGGTTCCGGTCCTCTCCCTGAGCTGCAGCGCCATAAGGAACCGGTTGACCCGCGGGATGTCAGGCAGGTATCCGAAAAGTACGGGATTGCCTTCCCTGTCGAGGGCATCGTTCTCTATGGAAAAATCGGGCACCCCCGTTTTCAGGTCAAGGGAGAGAATACGGTCAAGCTCCGCCCTCCGCTTCGTGTCACAAAGTAATTTCAGCATCACCTCCCCATGAAAGTCGTTTGTCAGGTAATAAAAGTGCTCATAGTTCCCGTCCAGAAGAAAAAAGCACCGGGTATTGCTGTCGGCGCTGGACAGAATCTGGTAAAAGGGTTCCATCCCGCTGCCGAAAAGAAGCCCTGAAACCTTATCATTGGCGGTCTGGCCGGTGCAGAGCGTCATCTGCAGTAATGCCTGTGCCCGCTGTTCTGCCCGGTAATCCCATTTCGCGGTCTGGGTTCCCTCGTTGTAGATGAGGAAACTGCCGGCGGGGGAAGTCAGCACCCCTGCCATGCGGGAGCCGCGGATCTTGATGGTTTCCATGCCAAGCTCCTTGACTTCCCTTGAATTATAAAAGGCGGGCGGGTGCGTGGGCAGCCCCCCGGTTCCTCCGGGGCGGAATAGGTCAGGCTTTTCATCCCGGAACACGGATATGCCGGCATTCATCATCATTATGTATATCTCCGCAATCCTGTGGAGCCGGAGCCTGCGGGTAATCTCGCTTTTTAGCATATTGGTGTCGGCATTTCCTGTCAGGTAAAAAGAGAATCGCTCAGGGTTCTCACGCAGCAGGAAAGCCTTGCCTTTCGTCCCAAGCCGGTAGCCGCGCAGCCTGTCACGGTAGTAGGTTTTTAAGAGCCGTTCCTTTTTTAAGGACCAGATCAGGACATCTTTATAGCTGGTACTGCCGGGGATGCGGTGGAGCAGACAGGCGGGCAGTTCACCGCAGATGGCGGTCAGCTCTAACAGCCGGTAGGCTTGAGTGTCCTTTTGCGGATAGAAAGAATGATCCGCCACAGGTATCACCTCCTTGTGTCGGTTTTTACCGAGGCGGCTAAAGACCTCGGTAAATCCGGCAGGCAGCCGCATGGGGAAAATGCCGTATCCATGCGCTTTTCCAGCCGGATGTTCCATATCAGGGGAAAAGGGCCTCCAAAACCCTAAAAATCTGATATGGATTTCAGCCTGTTTTTGCGTTCCGTGAGCCAGTCTGCAAAGCAGTCTTTCCCCATGATATAGATATGGGTGCAGTCCCTGTCTCCAAGCTCGGTGGTGTTGTAGGCATCACAGAGCAGCCCGCTGTCGTCCACCATGACATGGAGGGCAATGGTATCCAAAAGCTGTTTCTGCTGGAGGTTGTCGTAATCCAGAAGGCACCAGTCAGGCAGCTCATGGCTGTATACATGGGAAATACAGACCACACATTCCCGGAAACGCGGGAGGGCAGTATGGGCTGCATATTGTTCCAAAGCGGCATGGAGCGGGTCTAAGAGGAACAAGCAGCTCTGTTTCGCTTTCTTTTTGGGCAGCAGGCGTGGGAGTGTGATCTCCACGATGCCGTTTTCATAGAGAATGTCAATGCCGTGGACTTCCCCCGCCTGCAGCAGGTAGTCTGTCTTGGAAATATCCGTGGTGGTATAGAGGAGGTTCCTGAGCTGGCAGGCAATCTTTTCCGCCCGCAGGGCCGCCTCGGTAGACATTGTTTCGTAGTTATCCGGATACCGCTGGATGTCAAGGGAATCCATGGCGCAGATGTGGTTATTCAGCCGCATGAGGTTTTCCCTTACATCCGCGATCCGGCGTGATATTAGTTTTCGGTCCAATTACAACCCTCCATTCGATTTCTGATAATAATGTACCTGCCCGTCCTCCTCTGCCGTGCAGTAGCCGGATATGCAGGGAAAGTCCAGTTCCGCGATCTGCGCAGGTTCGTCTACCACCACAATGCGGCGGCTGTCCTCTGCCCGTGTATGCTGCAGGATGCTGGCAATCAGTGCCTCCTGCCCCAGGGGAACAGGAATGACCTCATACAGTTCGCCTGCGGCAAAGAAAAGGATGGCGGAGGGGAACTCGCCGCAGGAGTGGTATTCTGCCCGGTCGAGGAAATCCAGCAGCACCCAGACCGCCTGCAGCAGTCCGGGAGCCGGCGTTAGGCCTTCGTGTCCGGCGGGAAAGCAGTTTCCCGTGTCCGTGGAAAAAATGCGCCCCTGTTTTGTCAGGTGGGAGAGCAGGTTTTTAATCTTTTCCGTCTTGCCGGGGAAAAAGCGGAGCATCTGTCCGTCTGTAATGCCCGGATACATGGATATCAGGCGGAGCAGTTCCGCCGCTTCGATTCCATAAATATCTGCCCTTGTCTTCAATAAAATCACCTCCTTGTGTTAATGCGTAATCTGTACGCAATCCAAGCGTACTGCATGAAAAAATGCGTATTGTATGCGTAATCCGTGCGCAAAAGTGTGAGAAGAATTTCTATGGCGTCATAAAACGCCGCCCAAGAAATTCTAAATCTCACAATGGAAGAATGCCAAAAGCAGGCATTCTTCTATTCGACCGGTTCTTGTTCACGCAGGCGGTTCACCAAATTTTTCAGCTCCCGCCTGTCCGTGGTTATCAGGTCTTTCTCCAGAGGACTTGCCTTGAACTCCACCATGATATTGTTGTTGTTCGTACTGATAAGCCCGCTGCCCCGTTCAAAATGCGTGACTTCCATGACCTCGGCATCAGACAGGTGCAGGGTGTCCTGTACCCGGCCTGCCTCGTCATCCTCAAGGTTTAAGATGATCTTGGTCTTGGAATTATTGATAATGCCCTTTCCAAACCGCCCCTCGTCCAGATTGAAAAAGTCGTTTAAGTCCTGGCTGGCGCAGATGGCAGAGCCGCCATAGCCTCTTATGGTCTTAAAGATCTCCAGGACAAAATCCCCCGCAAGGCGGGTGCCTGTCGCCCCGGCGCCGGATAAAAGCTGCCAGCATTCATCAATGAATATGGCTTTCTCCTCAGTCCGGTCTTCCTTCGCCCGATCCCAGACAAAATCAAGGGCAACAAACATCCCTACCGTGAGCAGGTCGCCCGTAAGGGAAGAAATGTCAAGCACGGTATATTTATTCTGAAGGGATACATTGGTCTGCTGGTTAAAGGTGCTTGCGGAGCCGTTTACAAGGCGGTTTAAAATATTTGCCAGCCGTTTTGTCTGGGAGTCTTTTTTCAGAACCCCGTAGAGGTCGCCAAGGACAGGCATCCTGCGGTACTGCCCTGGAATTTCCGGATCTTCCAGACTCTGGTTGTCATGGGTGATTCCTTTTTCGTTGTAAGTGCGTATAAGGGCTTCATCAAGGAGCTGCCGTTCCTCATGGGTCATATCCGGGATCAGCAGGCTGAAAAAGATATGGAGCCGCTGGATTTTGGATGCAAGCTCGGATAACCGGATGCCCGGCCCGTCCAGCAGCTCGTCCACGGTGTGGTCCACATGGCGGATCTCCATGACGTTGATACAGTGGGGGCTTGCAGGGGAAATCTGTATGAACTCCCCGCCCACATTGGCACAGGCCCGGTGGAACTCATGCCCCTTTAACGGGGCAATGATAAATATGGGAATCCCTTTCCGGCGCATCCTCAGCGCCATGAGCTGCATGGTGAAGGTTTTCCCCGCGCCGCTGGTGCCTAAGATCGCCATGTTGGCATTCTTGTAAATGGCGGAATCAAAGATGTCCACGATGATGAGGGAACTGTTATACTTGTTCACGCCAAGCAGGATGCCGTTGTCATCGCACATTTCATAGCTGGTAAAGGGATAGCAGCTTGCGGCGCCGCTTGTCAGGAGGTTCCGCCTGCTGCGCTCATAGAGCTTTTTCTCCATGGAAACCAGCGGCAGGGAGGACAGGAAAGCCTGTTCTTCCCGGAAATGGCAGGAGGATGCCTGCATATCCTGGGATACAAGCAGTTTCTTCATCTCGTTCACTTTCCATTCAAGGTCTTCCACATTTGCGGCGGTAATGGTGACCAGCAGGTTCAGAAAATAAAAGTCCTCATTGTCTGCCAGCCCCTCCTTTAAGAAATACCCGCTGCGGATGGCGCTGTCTATGTCGTCAAAATCGGTGTTCGTGTCGCTGGTATCCTTGATCCGGGAGCGGTTGATGCGGAGCTGCTGTCCCACTTTCTGTATGATCCGCTCTTTCGGTTCCCGTGAGAGGAACATATCCATGTCAATGCCGTCCCCTGCGTTTACCAGCAGGCTGAGCCATCCGGCGGGCACCTGCGTTTTATAGCCGTCAGAGGGTATCAGCAGGTAATCGTAATAAAGCCCGTCAATGCAGAGGTAGCCGCCGTGGGTGAAGTCAATGCTTGCGGGGGCGATAAATTCATTTGCGGGGATGTGGTCCGCATCCGCAGTCCTGCCGGCGGCAGCGTACTTTTCCACGATCTCCCTTGCGCGCCGGGGCAGCGGCTTTACGGCGCTTTCATTGCGGCACAGCAGGTTATAGAGTATCCCGATGGTATGCTCGTCTTCCTGTTCAGGGATGACAAGCTCATTGCCGCACTGTCTGAGGTAGTTTGCCGCGGTGTGGACTGCGCCCTCCAGGGCGGTGACAGCTTCGCTTTCCTCGTCCGCGCGTTTGGTATTGCTCCAGGGCTCATACTCAAAAATCAGGAAAAAGCGTCTGGTTACTGCCTCCCTGGAACTGATCTGCTGCACGAACTGCAGGTAGTCCTCCTGCATGAGCCTGCACTGTCCGTTGGTTTCCTCAGCCATTTCCCGCCGCACGGTCTCCAGATGGCGGTTGATGTCGGCGCGCCTTGTCAATACCTTAAACTGCAGCTTTACGGGGCTTACCTTCAGGTAGGAGATAAAGGAATAGATGATGCTCCTCTGTTCATTCCCGCTGCGCAGCAGGAAGTTGATGGGTATGACTTCCACAACTTTCACGAAACGGTGATCCTTCGTGTAAATGATGCCGTTTGCGACCCTGCTGATGGGCAGGTATTCCGCCACCGGGTTTAAGTATTGGAACGCAGGTTCCGGGGGATGCAGGGGCAGGCGGGATTTTTCCCTTGTGTCTTTCAGGGGAGTGCCCTGCCTGCCGGATTGCTGCTTTTTCCCCACGGGGCGCAGCTTCTGGCGTATCTCATAGCCCCGTACTTCATCAAATTCCGCCGGGAAATCATCTTTTCTCCGGCGTGGCTGCTTTGTTTTTTGGGGCTTTGCCGTATGGGTGGTACGGTCTGCGGCCGGTTTCTCGGCGGTCTTTTTGTCCGTTGCGCCCTCTGCGCCAAGGATGCGGCGGTTTCTCAGGTATTTCACAAAGATCAATAAAAAGGACGAAAGGCTTTCCCCTGAAATGCCGATCAGCGCCACCAGCGCGGCAGGCAGCGCCGTAAGGCACAGGATGACAATGCGGGCAGTCAGGCCAAGGGGCAGGCATAAAAGGACCGGCAGCCCTATGGCAGATGCCAGGATGCCGGCCTCAATCACATTCCTTGCCTTGAATAAGCCGCCGAAAAAGGTGCCGGTATCTATAAAATTAGGTGGGATGATATAAGTATCACGCTCACGTTGATGGTTCATGGATAAAATAACCTCGCTTTCCTTACAGTTTTACTGCTGGTGTTTCGTAAGCCGCAGGGCGTCAGCCGATGATCCAGAAAGGACCGCCCGCTGCAGCGCCCCGGCTTGCTTCCCTTAAAATAAGGGACAGATCCCAGAGCTGTCCGCTCCTGCCGTAACTGGCAGGGTCAGCCACCAGTATCTTTCCGTTTTGGACACCCCGCAGTACGATAAAGTGCCCTGATTTTGTAAAGTGTCCCCTGGACATGATCGCAACCACCAGCTTTCCCTCTGCCAAAGCATCCAGAATTCTCTGCGGTTCTGAAGCGGAACAGCCTGACACATTTAACCCCCAGTTCCTTGCGGCGGCAGGGATCAGCGCATGGTAGGAGCCGCTGTCCCTGCACCAATAGCCGTTCCGGTAAGACCATTCCGCCATAGCCACAGGGTCTATTGTCTGGTCAGTGAGGGAGGACACCACGATTGCCATAGCCGTAGGACCGCAGCCGTGGCTCCCGATATGGTCGGTGCCGTAAGGCTTTCCTGCATAGCGCTCGTCCAGCTGGTTGTAATAGACAACTTCCGTTGCGCCATCGGTAAAGCGGACATCACCGAGGGAGGGGATGGAATTGCCGTCCCATTCCGTAAGCCCCTGCATCATGCCGTCACCCAGAAAAAGGCTTAAGTTCTGGGCATAAGCATCTGCAAGGGCGGCCTGTTCTTCGTCTAACATGAAAACCTGTTCTGAGAAATAGGTCTCACCGTTATAGACAAGGGTATACACATTCCATGTTTCCGTGACGGATACCTCTTTCCCAGTGGCATGGTCTGTTTCAGTCCTTGTCCGTGTTTCCTGGGCCTGTGTGTAAGAGTATAGGCGGCTTTGGTTGGTGCGGAGTATATTTTCCATATCCGAAATGGAAATGCCGGCATAATCTTTATTTTTGTATGCGCAGTACATGGCAATAAATTGGTTGGCATTATATAGCGGGCGGTCTGCGTAAGGGTTGATGACCTCCATTTCATCAGCATCCGAGGCTGCAAAGTCTGCCTCTATCTGTTTCATGGTATCCTCCAGCCCTCCGGCCATGATTTCATCTAACGTGGAAGTGATTTCTGCCACATTTTCAACAATGGCGGCATTGTTGTTCAGGATCGGTATATCTACATTAACCGTGGAAGAAAATGTGTTCAGCAGACCGCCAAAGATTACCGATGGCAGGGATACCACAAACACAACGGGAATCAGCAGCAGGGCAATGATTCCGATTATGATTTTGCCAACAAGCTTACGGTTTTCCCAAAGGACGCCGGCAGCGGCACCATACGGTCCCCCGGCAGCTGCGCCCTTGGCGGCGCCTGATACGGTTTTGCCTATCTTTATAGCCCCGCGTACCATGTGTGCGGCAGCCCGTCCCGTTTCAAGGGTTTTGGACAGGCCGCTTTTCTGTTCATTTTCCATAATGATTATCCTTTCCTATACCTGCAAACTTTCAGGCGTTTTAACGCCTTGCGCAGGCACAATATTTGCAAAGTGAACAAGTTCACTTATGAAAAATTCATTTTTCACACTCGCTCCCTTCTCTTTGGCGGCTGCGGCAGTTTCTTCACAATGGACACCTTATAGGCAATAGAGCCGTCAGGAGCCATGTAAGGTGTTTTGTCCACGGCATCCTGTGCGTACTGCTTGTACCAGGAACTGCCATCCGCTGCCTGTATGGTGGTATAATTGCCATCCGGTGCGGCATACTGGGCGGCATGGTACATTCCAAAGGCAATCCCCTGTGGATGTTCTTCCGAAGTCTCCGTACCGGTGATGCGCCCGCCGCCGATCTCCACATCCGAAAAGGCGGGAACCTGTGGGGCATTTTCTCCCAGAGCGGCATATCCAAGGTAGGACTGAAGCGCCTGGGATGCCTCCGGCCCGCTCATAAAGCCAAGCTCCGCAATGTTCCCCGTAGCCACGGTGCTTATGACATTGTTGGCAAAATTGCCGCCTTTGCTGACGGAGGAAGCGTAGATATGCCCCCCAATCCCGCCGCCGGATTTTCCGGAGGAATGGCTGACATTGGTTTTTGATGAGGCGGTTGCCGACTTTACGGCGCTGTTTGTGATGCGGCTGCCCACCATTCCGGCAAGCCCGCCGGACAGTAAGCCTTTTGAGCCTGCGTTGGTATGGGAGGAAATCCTGCTGTGCCCGCCGCCGAAATGCTGGCTGGAAAAGTTTTTCAATCCGCCTATGCCCCTGGCGGCAACCATAGCCTCCGCCAGCATGGAACCGCCCGTATGCCCCACATTGATACCGAGACTCGACATAAAGGAGTCTATTTTTTGTGACACTTTCAGAAAGGCAATGGCGCAGAGGAACCATATCAGGACATTGCCGGATGCGGTTTCCCTGCCGACAGTGTTCACCTGATCCTGTATCTCACTTTCCGTCATGGCAAAAACGGGCTGGCTGAAAGCGAAACAGAGGACTGCCACCATGCAGACTGAAAGCATGATATGCCTGTATCGTTTTATTTTTTGCATTGTACTCCTATCCGTGCGCCGCGGCGCACATTCAATTTTTATGATACATTTCCTTTTACAGAGAAAGCGGGTTTGCCAGAAAAACTCCCACCATTGATGTAAACAGCCGCAGGCACCATGCATTCATAAGCAGCAGGAATACCTGCCCGCCGAACATCCGGCACCATGACTTGAAAATATTGGATGTTGTCTGGGATGCGCCCATGGAAAAGGCAACCGGCGCAGTATAGACCAATACACCCAGCAGTACATACCTTTCTGCCGCCTCAAACAGCAGTTTCAGGTAATTCCATGCCAGTATCAGCACAAGGATCAGTGTAATCAGGGCAACGGCGCCGTTGGCACAGACACCTATGATCGTCAGCAGGACGGAGTTGAAGCTGGCAAAGTTCAATGCCGGCAGCTCGGAGTCCATGATCCAATGGTAGGGAGTGCCCCCGATGGCAAGCACAGTGTTGATGATGTCATCGGAAAAGTACGCAAGCAGGATAAAGAGCAGGGAGCGGATACTGAGCTTTACCGGGTCTTCCGCCTCAACGCCCGCACCCAGACCGAAGTTTTTGAACAACTGCCAGATCCAGTTCAAAAGGATCAGACCAATGGCAAGCGCAACAAAAATCTTATACATTGTTTCTGCTGCAGGGAAGTAGCGCAGGAAAACGGTCATGTCACAGCCAAGAGCGCCCAAAACAGAGGTAGATACCAAATCAAGGCCATGCATGACCTGTTCTGCAATCCATTCCACAATACCGTCTAAGATTCCCATGTAAGCCCTCCTATCCGTTCCATTTGCCGTCGGCGAAGAAAGGTGTTACATAGGCCATGATAAAGCCAAGCCCGTTCAGGATTGCCCATGTGATGCAGATCCGTTTCAGCCAAGCGCGGCTTTCGTCAACCGTCCTGCCGCTGCGGGAGAAATTCATCAGCAGAAGGGCAACGGAGGCGGTGACTATCGCCGCCACGGTGGATATCAGGACAATCTGGCTATACACATCCTTCATAATCTCGGTGGCTTTGTCCCATACAGTGGTAGCGGCATAAGCAGGCGGGCAGTAGGCAAGGAGCATGATTGCGGTCAGGACTGCGCAGTAGGCAGCCTTCCCGAAAGGAAAACGGCGGGGCTTTTTCAAAGCCTTTCCGCCGTCAGGGTTGTGGGAAACATTCATTTTCTTCAATTTTTGAACCTCCTGTAAATTTTTTTGTAAAAATACCGCACCTGTGGGAGCAGATGCGGCAATATCCGGCACAGAGCCGGAGGGCATTAAAAAACACCAGCCGGAAAGGGTGGTGTGATGGCTCAAAATGGTTTTGGGTGCATTTTTGAGCATATTCAGTTTAACATACCCATATTTGCGTGAAAAGAGCAAAACTGTGCCAATTTCGTGCAAAAGTGTGCCAATTATGTGCCAGACTTTGAATCCGGGAAGAAATTTTCTAAAATGGCAATGCTGTCCTTGGAAGTATACCCCCACAAAATGGAACTGAGGGCATCTATCGCCTCCTGCCGTTTCCGGTAGTAAGTGCGGAAACTGATGTCGCGGATGTAGGGGCGGAGCTTTTCAATGATTTCCTCCACGTTGCGGAGCTGCTGGGGTGACAGGAAAGTATAGAACAGCAGCCAGTAGTAGGTTTCCCCGTTTTTGTGCTTTGTCCGCAGCAGGTCAATGGCATTGTCCAGCAGTTTCAGCATACGGTGGCTCTGTTCAATGCATTCCGCATGGCGCTCAATCGTGCTGCCGGAGAGGTCAGCACCCGCAAGGTAGACGGAATCCAGAAAATCTTCAATGGAGCTGCCATATTCGATTTCAAACTTATTTCTTACCTGCTGGACGGACAGCTCCAGGCTCCAGACCACATCCCTGTATTTCTTCAACAGTTTCCATGTATCATGGTACAACGGGTTCTCAGTGTCGATTGCATTATTCTTTTTCATGTAGGTTCCTCCTGAAATGATTATTTGGTTTAAGGGAGAGCGTAAGCTCAAAGGTGTACACTGTCTTTCCGGCGCCGCACTGGACGGACAGCCCAAAGCGGTGTTCCTCCCCTGACTTGGTGTGGATAAAATACCTTTCCCCGCAGGCATCCGATAAGGGATATAACTTATATATGGATTTGGGGCATCCAAAACATGAAATTCCTTGTGCGGCAAGGATTTCCGCGAGTTTTTGGAGTATCTGCTCCATGTGCGTTTTTGAAACGCAGGACAACTCCGATGAAACGGAAATATTATGTTCCGTGGCAGCAGGCGCCTCGCAGGGAGCATCCTCTGGAAGACTGATATTGATATTTAATGTCATGGCAACCTCATCCTTATCTATTAGTACATCTGATATTTGGAACATGGTGGACAGATAGCCTTGAAGATAGATCACGCTGCCTGTCCGTCCGGGGAAGGTCATCAGGGAAAGGTACTGCAGCTGTTCTAGCTTTTTCAGTATCCTGCCTGTAGTTGCCTTTGATATGCCCCATCGTTTCCCAAGTTCGGCATAGGTTACTAAGGGAGAGCCTGTCCCATTGCGGAGATAGACTACCGGACCAAGTTCAGAACCCTGTACCTGTTCATCGTTATAGATAGCGGAGAGCCACAGATCCAGAACAATGTCTGTTTCAGAGCAGCGCCCTGAGCTGACAAGCTCCGTTGCTGTGACAAGGGGCAGGAAGAAAAAGCCTGTGTCCTTTTGACAGGGGCAGTTATAGTCCAGGACCGTGTTGTGCTGTTTCCAGTCCCGAATCTTGTATTTGATGACCTTACCGCGGTCAAGAGTAAGATAGGAGATCAGGTGGCGTTTCTGTAAATCCTCCAGAATTTCTATTGCCTGATGCTGGAACCGTGTGCGGAACCATGAACACAGCTCTTTCACGCTGCATATCCATTCGCCGGGATAGACCGTGTAGCTGATTCCGTCCAGACGGCGGTAGGAAGTACGGAAGTTTGCGTAACTGCAAAGAACCGTATAATAAAAAAGACCCGAACCTCCGCTGGCGCGAAGATTCGAGTCGTTCATCAATGACTGTATGAATTGCCGGTAAATCCGGCAGCGTGGATAGTCCACGACCTGTTTGATTTCAAGTTCATATTCTGACATTCGCTTCTCCTTGATTTTTGTATTTTTTGCAGTTATAATAGGAAGAGACAAGTTGAACGCAGAGCGTTCCAATCTGAGAAAATTGTAAAACTGCTAACATTTTGCTAATAATAACATGGAATACTATGGATAATGAGATGGAACAAGACGTGTCATTGAGTAAAATGGAAGTTCGAAATCCTTGATATTATTGCGTTTGGAGAGGTCACATGGACTACGCCGTATCCCAGTGGAAATGGGGAATTTAACTCCTAAGCGTGGGGTCGGACGTTCAAGTCGTCTCGGGGACGCTGGAAAGCATTGAAAACACTGGATTTTTCAATGC
>ERZ808051.840-NODE-840-length-26082-cov-10.161853_pt1 | contig 26082 bp, 53 predicted proteins | sample MGYA00380199_ERZ808051 | MGnify/ENA primary metagenome ERZ808051 (study PRJEB31490, sample SAMN06133391) | mouse gut metagenome | isolation source: J11 | host: mice | place: China: Chengdu | collected 2015-05 ...
TTTGTATCTTTCTTAAGTGTGGTAACTTAAAGATACCATAAATCCATATGGAAGAGTTATTTTTTTGATAGAACTTTTTACTCTCAAGGTAACTTAAAGATACCATAGATTTATGCGAAAGGGTTATTTTTTTTGAGAACTTTCAACTGTCAAGTATACTTGATGCAATCTTTCAATTTATCTAATGCTTGCTGATCGTCATATCCAAGAGATTTAACAAACTCCACACAGTCAATTTCTTCAACGCTTGTAAACGTCTCTTTTTCAGCAAATTTCCTTATAACAGATTCATCTATGTGTAGTTGTTGTAACTTATCATCTTTCCTTATCTGCTGTTTATCGTATAGTAAATCAAACTTTTCAGCGATGTCTAAAAGCCTGTTTATATCACCAAATTCTTCAAAGAAGTCAATTCTGATAAGAATATCTAACTGTCTACTATTCAATGATGTTTTTTCTTTAAGGTAATATAATAGGTCTACAAAATCATCAAAATTGTAACCAGACATTTCATATAACTCATTCGCCACATTCTCATTCATGTATTTAATTGAACCAATACCCTTATAAATCGTATTTGTTTCTTTGTCGCAGAAATATCCTGCTCTTGAATGTCTGAATTTAGGAGATTGGAATGTAATACCGCTCTTCTTTGCATATGCAGTTAATGACTTTGTTTTTTCTTCTTTGTCTTTGTTAATATTTAGTGCTGTTGTCAAAAACTCTAGGGGGTAATGCGTTCTTAGATATCCAGAAACATATCCCTCATAGCTGTATGGCTGAGAATGATTCAATGAGAATAGGTACGCGCTTGCATCTTCTATAACCTGAATGAAAGCGACAATATCCTGTTCAGACTTTTCTTCTTCAATGCCATACACTTCTTTCATTGTTTCAATGTAGCCTTTAATTTGATGATCTGATTTATCTGTAAGCAATCCACCGTTCTTAATAATCGGTATATATTTATCTGTACCAGTTTTCTTTGCGAAACCACGCCTTACAATATCAGCTTCTCCCATTGTGAATCCGCAGTATTGATGTAGAAACGCAATGATCTGTTCCTGAAATACCAGATATCCAAATGTGTTAGATAGGAAATCATCTATCGGCTTAGATCCCGTTTTCCTTACAACTCCACTTGCCAAATCTTCACGGTATGATGCCCCAGCAGGTCTTATTGCGCTGTTTCCAATGCTTAACAGTGTCATTCTATCAACATTCTCATTTACTTCTTGAAAACGCTTGATATTTTCATCAGACAAAAGTTTCTTTATATAACTATCTCCAGTGTTACCTTCCCATTGGAATATCTGTGTTGTATCGTCTCTTATAGAATTCCACACATTCACATCAGTAATATCTACATTATCTGGCGTTAATCTCTCAATACCAGCAAGTTTGCAAGTATCATTTATAAGCTCTATGGTATCAAGTCGAAGCAAATCGAGTTTCACATAATTCAAACCGTCAATTTCTTTCATGTTAATTTGACTTATGGGATAATTAGATGTCGAAGTTGTAAAGGTACCAAATCTGTCTGTAATAGTAAGCGGTGCTACTACGCATCCACAAGGATGAGAGCCTACAGAGACTATGGTTCCTTTTATCATATCTACATACTTAAACAATTCTTTGTATTTTTCTCTACTTTTTTCATACAATTCTTCATTATCTACTGAGTCACATATCGTAGAAACTTCTGCAAGTGGAATCCCTAACGCTCGTCCAACATCTCTAATGGCTCCCTTATCTGCAACGGTATTAAATGTAACAATGTCGCAACAATACAGACCTGTTTTTGAAAATATATACTTTTTTACTTCTTCAATCCTTGATGGCGGGAAGTCTGTGTCAATATCAGAAAGACTAACTCTCTCCGTGTTCATGAAGCGTTCAAAATTCAGATTATGCTTGATACTGTCCATTTCTGTAATACCAAGTAGCCAGGCTATAACGCTGCCATTTACAGATCCCCTCCCATATCCGACCATAATATCATTTTCAATACACCAGCTTATGATATCATCCATCAGTAGCATGAAATCAATTGCCCCGTTATGCTCATATGCCTTTAATTCATGTTTTATCCTGTCTATGTATTCTTGATAGTTTGGGTATTTATCAACGCCACGTTTCTTAATGCCTTGCATGATTTTATTTTGAAATGTCTTCATGGGATTTTCCCACAAATGCGGATACTTATATGTTCTGTCAATATTAAATTCTTCAATCATATTCGCTAAAACATTCGTGTTGTTTATCGCCTCTTTAACAACTTCCACAGGAAGTGAACCTTGTTTTTCATATGCTGTAACAAGCTCTTCATAAGACTTAAATGTTAAATCCCACGATTCCTCATCTGCAAAAAATACACCTTTTGATTTTTGCAAAATACTTCTTCCCTCTAAATGCTCTGTATTTAGCGCATGAGTATCTGTGCCAGTAATTAAAGGAACGCCTATTTCATCACTTAACACTTTTAGATATTTATTATATTCCTTTTGTCCATCATCAATATGGTGCTGAATTTCCAAAAAACACCTATGTCTGTTTCTTTGCAGAAAACATATAAACCGATTTCTTATATCATCATTGCCTTTGTGTAAAATGCCACCAAGACAAGCTGTACTAATAATAATATTGTCGCTCGTTTTTTCTAGGTCATCATACAAAATTCTGGGCATATAATAGAAATGACCATCGTTGCGATTATACGAATCTGAAACAAGCTGATTCAGTTCAAGAACTCCATCATAGTTTTTTGCAATCAAAACGCAATGGTAGTTGTCTCTTTTCTTGTCTTCTAAAGATTCTGTTATATACGCTTCGATACCATGAATATACTTCATGCCAGCCTTTTCAACTTCTTCTTTTTTATGAATCCACTCAAATATATTTCCATGTTCTGTGAAACAAATAGCAGACATTCCAAGTTCTTTTGCTCTTGCAATATAATCTCTGAAATTAGTTATACTATCTATATTTGTTGTTCCGTTTGACAGCATACTATGTATATGGATTTTCACATAATTATTACTAATGTTTATCACCTCGCTTGCATTGGTTTATTCATTTGGATCGTAATATTCACCATCGTTACTTTTCTTACTAATAGGTTGCGGCTTAAATTCACAAGCATTATTTCTCTGTCCACATAAATAATTGCAATAATAGTAATCCTGATTGGGTAGCCAAAGAAATTCATTCTCTATAAGTTTCAAAGTATCTTTCGCCCACTGGATAGCCTCATCATATTCTTCTTGTTTCCAAGGTATTTCAATCCATTTCTGATCTTTAAACATATTCCACTTTAATTTGGAAACACTACCATATTCTTTTACAATGGGGATTGAATATAGATAAAGCTGCCTTTTAAACTCTAAGAAATGTTTCTGATCCGTTTTACTGATACTCCCATTTTTCAAAATCTTAATACTTGCCGATTTGTGGTCAATAATAATTATTTCATCTGTTTCTTTATCCTTAACCAACAAGTCTATATATCCTACAAAGTCTTTATCTTCTATTGTAAAGTGTATTTCTTTTTCTACTCCAATCATTTTATATAAACTACTTCTCTTTTTTCGTGAAAAAGTATAGAGACACGTTCCAACACATATACAGCGTGGAATAAATCGGCTACTAACCGATGAAAGTCAGCAACCGTAATATGTATTATGCAATAAATCTATTCTGTTTTCCAACTACTTCTCCATCAGGATCGCTATCTCCGTTCACTATATCCAACAAAAATAATTTCAACTTCTTACTCTCATCTTTAAACTGTGGGTATTTTATAGTAGCATTAATCAGTAGGTCGTCCGGGTTAGTTTTCTTCAAATATGCAATCAATTTCCGCTGTACAAATTCATTCTGTTCTTCAGAGGATTTCCTTATTTCATACAAAGAATTAACTATCCGATGACAATGAGACTGAGGAAATTCATTCCACCTTGCTTTATGCAGCAATTCCAATACCCAATCAAAATATTTTTCATCACCCTTCTTAAAAATATCTCTCACAAGTGTAAGACATGATAAATTTCCAGCTTTCTTATTATTTCTATTGACAACCAAATCATAGATATCACACATGTCCTTGATAGCTGTGTCAATTTCCTCGCCAGCACATACATTAGCTTTGAAAATATCATACGGATCAGGCTTCTTAATTCCCATTCCTTGACAACCAAACAATTCTGCTTCCTGCTCTTGAGTAAGTCCCACCGTAATATCACATAACAGATATTTAATTCCACGCAATCGCGCTGCTTCTAAACGGTGCTGTCCATCCCACACATAAAGATTTCCATCCTCTCGGAAATTAATCTTCAGCGGATCACACTTTGTAGGATTCCAGTCTCTAGCAATAATTTTTACATGATTCTGCAATGGCCGCTGATAAGACTCATCAATATGCAATTCGTCCAAGGCTACCACCGCAAATACTTTTCCACCCACGGGAAACGCACCAACAAGCGTATTTAATGCACTCCTGCGACTTTCTAAGTTATCCTTGCGTCCTCTGTTGATTTTCTCCATCAGTTCAATCATCTGGTCTTTTGTCATAGCACAAGCCTCGCTTTTGTTGTGTTCAACAACATTTTGTTTCTGTTTCATAATCATCTTCTCCTTTTCGTTTTGATTTTTTTGTATAATAAAAAGCATCTGGATTTTTATTATCCAAATGCTTTTTTTAACCGTTATATTAAATTTATTGCTTTATCCTTTTTGTATTCAAATTCAACTTTAATAGCTTTATCCTCATATTTTCCCTTATAATTATATATTGCATGCTCAAATCCTGCATTCTCAAATTCTAATACAATTTGTAAATCATCTATACTATGATGTCCATCCCTTTCCCATATAATTTTGTTTCCCTGTTTACCCTCTTCTATCAATTTTTCAATATCATTATACCATATCTTCTCAACAATTTTATCCATACTTTATCCTCCATCAATATCTAATTTCATCCGCTTAATTAACATCTTCTACCTGATACTCTGTAATTTTAATATCTGAATATCCTTTTTGTTCTAATTCCTTCACAAAAATAATTGACAAACAAATCTGATAAAAAATTTTTATACTCGACATGTTCTTCCCCATGACTATTATAAGATACATTCCACATTTTTAACACCTCCATCGGATAAAACTTAGATTTTAAGTTTCTCAACAATAATATGTAATTTCACCAAAATATTCGTACCACTTTTGAATAATTTCCTTACTATTCGCTTCAATAAACACCAATAATTTTCTTAAATCCTTTGAAGGGATCTGTGAATTATTATTACATACCAATGTTCTTCCTCTTTTAGTTATCCATACTTTTGTAGAGTTTGCTCTTGGATTATGTTTTGCAATATGAACATGAATAGGTTCCGTTGGTTTATTTTCATTTGACCAAAAGAAAATTATATAACCACCAAATTTAAAAATTTGAGGCATTGTCAAATCCTCCTTCTTTTGCAAATTCCATAATTAAATGAGCATTATTCTCAACAAACTCTTTATAATACTCCATTTCATCATCAGAGAATCCAACTATATTTTCCCATGTGTAATCTGGAAGATAGCATGTAGCATTGTGAAAACCATCGTAAACGGCTTTTTCAATATAAACTTTAACCCGCCCATCTGATCCCATTTCAGAATGAACAACTTCTGTTGTATCGCCCAATGTCGCATAAGGATATACCATAAAATCAACCTCCATTCATTCTATAAATATCACTTCTCAATTTGCACTCTCATAAGCATTTCCAAATGTTCTAACTCTTTAATCTCTGATTTCAATTGATACATAATTAGCAAATCGTTGATCGCATTCCTCTCAAAACATCCAGAGTATTTTTCATTATGCCACATAACTTCAAATTGATCTTGTCTATCAGATAATTCGGATTTCTTATTATTCAATCTTTCCAATATATTTTTATACATTTCCTTCATTATAAATCCTCCATTCGCAATTTGAAACTATTATTTCAACTGCTCTATCAGAAAAACGCTTTAACATACGCCAATGTCTTCTCTAACATGTCCTCTGGTATTTTCTCCACAAACTGAATGTTTCTACTGATTACGTCCAAACACTTCATATGTTCCGTCAATATTACACCTGTCGTTTTCGTTCTATTATCTAAAGGGATATGTAGCGGAAATTTATTGCTTGTATTCGTAATCGGACACACAACAGCAAATTTAGTCCTAACAAAGAACTGTTCATTGCTGATAACTACCCCAGGTCTTCTTCCTGCCTGTTCATGTCCTGATTGTGGACTAAAATCCAAAAATACAATATCTCCTTGCTTCGGATTATACATTACCACACTTCCCTTCCAATAGGAGAACCCCAGTCAAATTCCTCAGCTACATATTCTCCATCAAAGTCTTTAAATATATCTTCCAGTGTCAATTCCTTTTTCTCTTTAACTTTTGTAATCACAATATTATCATCAACCCTGTTAAGTTCCACAAGATCATTTTCCATCATTCCTAATGCTTCAAGAAATGCTTTTGGTATCCTTATCCCTTGTGAATTTCCCCATTTTTGAATAGTTGCTTGCATAAAATCATCTCCTTCCTTATGTTTAGTATATACAATAGTATATACATTGTCAATGACTTTATACGAAAAAGAAGAACCTCTTTCGTATTATTCCAACGGTCGTTCTTCTGTATTTCCCGTCAAATAATCCAACAAATCAGTTCTTCCACCATACATACAATGTACTTTTTCCATTTTTCCCTGATCGTGTAACCACATAGCAGCCATAAACCTATGATTTCCATCTACAATTACAGGTATTGGACAAATGTACTTTCCATTACAAATGTTATCAATTTCAATATCTCTAATCTCCTCTGGATTCTTTATAAAATACAAAATCCTTCCTATATGCCATTCAGTAGGCTTGCTTTCCCAACATATATGCTTCCAGTGATCGCCAAACGGCTCCGATTCTTCTGGCTGTCCTTCATGAATAGCACAAGCAATGTCATCTAATTCAATAACTTCTCCGTCATTCCATGACCAGCTATTTACAGAATAAAATTCAGACAATCTATCTATCAGAATCATATCACCTTTATAATCATCAATTGGTGTAAAATCTTCATGATTCAATAATTCCACCTCCCAATAGAACAATCATTTCATCTGCTAATATTGATATTCTGATGCACACTTGTCACATACGCTCAGATTAGCTTCTTCAATATATGAACCACACAATTTACAATGGTGTGGTTTATGCTTGTTCTGTTCTATCTGCAACAACTGTTCCTTTTCTCTTTCAGCTTCCTCTAAATCAATCCCAAAAAACTCCGCAAGCAGTTTTTCTTTATTTATATAATCACTGGCTCCATCAGCATTAACAAACGGTGATTCTCTTCTCTGTCTTCTTTCAAAAACTGCGTATTTGTGCAAGAACCAATCTAAAAATTCTCCACAAAGTTCTGACTGTTCCTGAATTTCTAACATTCGATCTAATGTTGGTGTATTCATAACTTGCCCTCCATCTTTTTCCATGAAATAATCCTTTTAACTATATCTCCAACGTTCTAATACATTTTCTTAAACAATCCTTTAATGGTTGCAATTCATTTTTTAAATACCAATTATTTAGGGTTACATTAAATTCTTCTGCATTATCTTTTCCAATTGTCAAGATGCCCTCGCCATTTTCTATTAATATTTTACTGGCTACCATTGTAGAAGTTCTCTTGTTTCCATCCCAAAATAACTGTTGCTTACAAGCATATGCAAAATATTCTAACGATTTATCAATAGGATTATTTATACCATTTATCCGTTCAATTTCCTTTAGAACATTTTCTTTAATTGGAATACTTGGTATAAAATCACCAACTCCTACAGTTCCTTTTCTTAATACTCCCCATTCAAGACTTTCATTTCTTGACACATACTCGTTTATCTTACAAATATATTCTAATGTTAAAGTCGCATCCACTGAATTTATAACAAATTTCCATCCATCACGCAAGTTTAAAACTGTTTGTATATCATCCACAGATATACCACTTACAACAGCTCCATCAATAATAGTCTGTGTTTGTGGAAAAGTTACATTGCAGCCTTCTATATATGCGGTATTAAATACAAGTTCTGTAAATGTTTTTTTCGCCAAAAAAATATTTTGCTGCCTTGTAAGCATAAAATCCCTCCCATTTTAAGATACATCTTTCTTATTATATTCAATTCGTGGCATAAATCTATTCCAATCAACCTTAGTTTTCCACTTCTCCTGATGGCTCCTACCATAAACCTTATGCCATTCCTCTAAACTCATCACATGTGCAGCATTTCCAATTCTGACAGCCACCATCTGTTTTCCGTAACAACAAAATTCAGAAATCACTTTAAAATCATCACTCATACTTATGTCCTCCATATTATATCATTTCTTCATCATAAAAGCCACCAGATTTTATTACTGATGACTCTGTTTATCCCATATTCAGTTTACCCCTTATCTCTTATCATACTTTCCCGAAATAATATTCTGATTCACCTGCGAATTAGATAAGTCATTAAGAATCCTATCCTCATTCATCTTTCCATAATCAATTTTCCCAACGTGCGAATTCAGATGATTGCTTGCTCTGCCATCTTGCATCTTAAACCAGCCAATAATTGCTGCGATAAATAATACACTTAAAATAATCTCCATATATTTCACCTTTCTGCTTATTATGTAGGACTTTGATCCGTTTATTTATGTTTTCATTATATCACTGTTTGTACTTAATCAAAATTATATTATTCATCATATTTATTTTCTTTTTTTTGACAATATGCTACAACATCATGAAATCCTCTTATCCGTGTTGACACTTCTCCAAATCGTATTCTTGTATATCCATATTCTACAAGTCTTTTAAAAAAATCCTCATTTGTTTCTCTGTTTTTTCTCATATACATATCATGATTTGGCAAATCATTTCCTGACACAAGATTACCCATTGTTTTTTCACCATAATTTGTAACAATTTGTTTTCCATCTATTATTATTTTTCTCATTTTTTTCCTTTCTTAATATGAATGGTACATTTCAAAGACTACTGATTTCTTTTTTTGTATATAATCAATCATTTCCTGTTTTCTGTTTATAGGAAATAAGAAAACTCCAATAGCTGACGTTTCCTTTGATGGATTTATTTCCCATAAGTCATTTTCAGCATCTGCAAAATCATCTGGCGTTAAATTAGTTATAAAATTCATCGCTTCATAATGCTCACTAAACGCTTCAAATCTATAATCATAAAACGGATCAAAACATTCAAAATTTCCGCCACCTAAATCCTTACTTATTTTCACATATTTAGGATTGTAACGGCTTCTTCCGTATGAATGCCACAAGAAAGTACCATCCAAAACAGAAAGAAAATCTCCAACCTCAAAAGTAATACCCGTTTGTTCAATTATGTACTTCATAAATAATTTGAGATCATTATCTTTCATATATTTTTCTGCATCATTTAAAAGTTCATTCTGTATCATCATTGGACAACACTTAATATATTTAAGTTGTGCCTTTAAAAAAGAACACCTTTTATCACATGAACAATTGTATTTACATTCCTTGCAACAACAAAGCATACTATTTCCCTCCCATATTTTTATCATATAAATAAAAGCACCTGGATATATATTCTCCAAATGCTTTTAAACAACTCACTATTTTCTGTCACCTACATGAAACTGATTATCAGTTCCTTTGCCTCGTTCCATAAATCCTCTGGACATTCCTCTTTAAACTGAGCATTTCTAGCACCAACATCTAACATTTTTGCCTGATCACACAATATCACACCTGTTGTTTGTGTCCGTTCATCCAATTCTATATGAAACGGATGCTTTTTATTAGTGTTAGTTATTGGACAAACAAATGCCAAAGAGCTATGATGATTCAAAATATCATTGCTCAGTACAAGTGCTGGTCTTCTTCCTCTCTGCTCATGACCCTTTTGAGGGTTAAAGTCCATAATGATTATGTCGCCTTGTTTATACGTTACCAAATTTCATTACCCTTTGGATCACCTACATCAACCTCTTGTGTGTTTTCGACATAAATTTCGTCAATCGGTCTTTTGTAGAATGCTTCCAACCTTTCTGCTAAATTAAGGTATTTAGTCTTATTGACCTTTTCAATAGTCATTTTGCCATCATATATACTTATTCCTATGGTATCATCTTCTTTTAAATTCATCTGTGATAGTATTTCTTTTGATAATCTAATTCCCTGGCTATTTCCCCATCTCCTTATAATTGTTTGTGTTGAAAATGTATTTACTCTTTCTTTTGGTTGTTCTCTTATCATCGTTTCATTCATATTGTTTTCCCTTGATATTTTCGTTTTTGGTTTTCTCTGGTTCTCTCTGGTTTTCTCTTAACATCTTTTGGCATTTTGATTTGATCTTAATTTGTAAGCATATATGATGGATATACCCTTAATATTAGTATATACAAAGTATATCCGTATGTCAACAAAAATATTCGCTCCTTTTTATATTTTAATAAAATGCGAATTTCAAGAATAAATGAATTCATCTAACCTATTTTCCAGTTCTTCTTCCAGTTCATCATCTATACTGCAATTATGATCACATTCCGGATTACAGCATACACATCTTAAATCAGGATAATGTTTACACATTCCTGTTTGATTGATATTTTTCCTGTAGCTTCTTCCGTTCTTTTCTATGATTTTAAATGCCATTTGTCTCTACTCCTTCTTTAAAATACGAGTTTTAACGTCAAACTACCCTAAGATTTTCCAGCCCATTACAGAACCACAATGAGGGCAATAATGGCTCTCAGGTTCCACATAATCTTCGCACACTGGACAATAATAAGAGTCATAATAAGGTGCTTTCTCTTTTACTTCTACAGTTGTTTCCTCACGTAATATCAATTTGGAAACATTCAAAAATCTGTATTCTTCCACACAGCCTATTTTCTCTGTTTTGTTCTCATCGGAATAAACATCTACGAATATTCTATATTCCTTTTCAGTCTTTGAATTTTCGTCAATCCAATAGAATTGACCATCAACAAGATTTTTTACCTCTTCATCATTTATTTTCCCATATTTCACTAACTGCATATTATTTTCCTCTCTTTCTTGATTTTTCCTGCCTTGAAATTCCGATATCATTGCCTTAATACAAGTATATTAAATCTTTTTCTTTGCACCATCCCCAACCACCACAATATCTTATGATACACATTCCATCAGAAAGATATCGTTCAATATATCCAATACTTCCATTTTTAGTTCTTACTTTCTTTAACATTATTTTATACCTCCTAGTCTTGAAATCCTGATTTTCAGACCTCAATAATATATGCCTGATCCGTTAATCTTTCTTCTGGTTCTACCTGTGTCTGATTTACTTCCTGTACCATCCTACTTAATTCTTCAATATTACATTTTCCATCATCAGGAATAATAATCATTTCATGAATAGAACTTGGTAATACATAAAATCTTTGTACACTTAATCTCTCTGCCAACTTCTTTAATGCTTCTCCATCCAGAATTGCGGACGCTCCTCTAAAATTCATAGTATTAGTAACTATGTACTGAATTGGAACACCTTCCATTTCTTCAATTTCCTGTCCCATTAATTCAGACAATTTTTCCGACATAGATACAATCTCAGTCTTTGCAAAAGTAATAATTTCCGCTGCTTTCCAGGCTTCCTCTTGACTGATCTTTAATGTTTCCAACAATCCATATGTTAGCTTAAAAGAAGCATTTTCATTCATTTTTACATATAGATACTTCTCAATACCTTCAAAATCCGTATCTGACCTTACAATATTTTCTGTGCTTGTCTTCTGCATTCCAATATAAAGGTTTCCCATAATAAAGTCAGAATCAAGCAAGTTATCTTTATTAAAATCCATAATATCAGCATTATTGTAGATATCTATTGCCTTTTCAACCGCTTCAGAAAGTGATTCAGAATCAGCTATGATTTCATCTGTGTAGATTACAGGACAGATTTAATGCTTGTGTGCGCTTCTACTTTATAATCTCTGTTTGTAAGTTCCTGAATAATATCTTCTCTTCTAATCATTTTATTTTCTTTCTTTCTCTACTTAGAATTGTGTTTTCATTGACTTATCGTGGGAAAACTGTATTTCCAAATTCATCTGTATATGAAAGAATTTTCTTCATACCATCTGCATCATTCCATATAATATTTATAGCTACTTCCATAGCATCATCTTTTGTATACTTCGGATCGAGTGATACTTTAAAAGCATATTTCCAAATTGCCTTTGCAAGTTTATCAATTCTCCTATTAAAAAAATACTCATCAATCTTTACTCTTAATTTTTCAAGCATAAACTTCCCTCCACTTAAAATCATTATTTCAATACTTGATTAATCATCAAATGAAAATTCATGTTCAATATCTTCTTTACAAGTAACAGAAGATGGCGTTTGAAGCGTCCCCATACAATAATCATATATATACCATTCCGCCGAATCATTATTAATTGCTTCTAAAATATGTATGGCAATCAAAAGATTATCTTCTTCAATTTTACTTACTGCAAATTCTTTTAACATTTCATATGTTGTTATATCATCTTTTTCTTCGTTTAACTGCTCCATAACCTCTTCAAAGGTTTTATTTTCAAATTCTGCTCTTGTCATAATAAATTTTCTCCTTCCTTTCATGAAACCATTGTTTCAACTGCAAATGTTTACCCTACATTAATGGTTAACCACCCATATGCCCTATCCCAATCTCTTCCACCTGGTCTTTGTAAAATTTCCGCCGGAATTTCATCCTCATGTTTATATATACCTATCTCTTCTCTGGTATTAGCATCACGTAAATAAATATGTGTTATTTGATGATTCGCTTTCCCATGCTGAATCCTTTCCGCTACTGTGACAATTTTTTCCTGAATCTTATCAATATAAAACTCAATACTATTCATTTCTTTTGTATTTTCATCGAAAAGTCTAATAGCTATCTCATTAGCTTCCTCTAGGCTATATCCCTTCTTTTGAATCATTTTTGTTGCTTTCACAACATTGTTGTATGTTTTCCGTTTCACACTCTCACCATCCTTTATATTCAACATTCATTCCAAGTAGCCACATATCTTTTTCGCCATTCCAAAAGTGATCCGCTAAATCTTCCAACGACTTCTCACCACTCTTTAGCGCTTCAAAATCCGCTTTTACATCATCATTTGAATATCCTCTATACTGATTCATAGAAATATCAAGTCTAAATGTTTGACCGCTTTCTATCCATCTATGTTTTCCTGTGTTCTTTGCTATCGGATAAGCTCCGATTATCAATCCGTATAAATCAGGATATTCTTTTGTATTGTTTTCTCTCCAATCCTCTAACTGAATTTCTGTTCCGTTTGGCATTACTGCTCTTTCTACAACATTCATATTATTAACCATCCTTTCCACTCTCTATTTCTCCATTTATTCAGCGTTTATAGCCATTATAAAAGGCACTAACGAATATTTCCGCTAATGCCTTCTAACTGGTTATAAAATCTTATTCAATTAAACTCAAAAATTCCGTTGTACATTAAGTACATTCATTAATGCTTCCTGTAAAACTCTTGATATATTAATTCCAGCATGTTCAGCCTCATAATTGAGCCAACTAGGAATAGTAACATTTTTCCTAACCGCTTTTGTGTCAATTTTCCTTCTATACTCCCCGGAATCAATATCAACCAACGATATAACCGTTGTTCCATCCTCTGCAAAAGTTCCATTGTTTACATCTAAAGAACTAATTTCAGACGGTAAAGGAATTTCCATTCCATCATCTTCCATTGATACACATTTCAATTCTATGGCATCTCTTGCCATTTCAACAGCATTTACCATATCTTTCCCTTCTGTCAAGATTTCCAGATCAGGAACTTCCACAAGTATAACCGTATCTGTTTTTGTAAAAAACACAGGGTATATATTTTTCATTTTCTTTTCTCCCTTCTAGGAACTTATATTCTATATTCTTGAAGAGATAGGGATTTTATAATCCCCTTCTCCTTATGATCGCTTTTGCTAATCGTTCATCAATCTCTTTATGCCTTGGCACTTCTTCTTTCTCTGTTCCTCTCGCATAAACATCATGATTGCTTCCATGCCGTTCAAATATGAATCCACCAGCTTCCAATTTTTTAATCAAGTCTCTTTGTTTCAATAGTGTTTCCTCCTTATATATGGATTATACACACTTTATACGCATATGTCAAGAATTATTCATACTTATTTTATACACATAAAACGATTCTTTCATTATGTTATTAAAACAAACACTCTATAACATCAATTCCAGCCATTTTCAGTTCATTATATATTGTTTCCTGTTCCTCTTCGTTTCTTATCTCATTTTCCGAAAAATATCCGTATTTCTCATGAAACACCTTACTTTTCATGTTACGAAAAGCATATAATTTTCCATCTTTTTCAATACAGTTGTCTATATTAAAATTTTTATTTCCCCATGCTCCGCATTTCCTCAGAATGTGAAAATATCCTGATGCCTTATTCGGCTGAATATCTTTGAATTTTCTAATATCTCGTACAACTCCACTGGTTTTATTCTCTGATTTTATTGTAATACTACACTTACTAATTTTTATTTCTTTCCCAATACAATCTTTAATTTCTGCCATGGTATATCCTCCATTTTTTTAATAATAAAAGCAAGCAACATTTCCACTTGTCGCTTGCTCTATACTTCTCTTTTCTATGTCGTTTATTTGCCTTATTTAAGGACTTAATGCAACGCACATACATATTTGCATATGCGCTGATTTAAGGCTTTAAATGGGCTTATACTTACTTTTCCACAATAATAAATCCAGCCTTTTCTAATTCTTCAATAGTCCACTCCGGTTTATCATCATCATACCATTGGAGGTTTCCGCTTTCACATTCTCCGCAAGCTGTACCGCCTATTTGCATCAACATTAACTCTCCGCAATCTGTACATTTTACAAAATCGCCGCCATGATTATCATTTAAACAGTCAACATATACTTTTACTTCTTCCATCCTCTTATCTCTCCTTCACCTGTCAAACAGTAGTTTCATTGCTTAATTTCTCTACCACTTAAAAGAAAATGATAGTTTCTGCTTGTATATCCATATCTAAAATCCATATACGAATAAAAATCTTCCATAGATCCGAATTTTCCATAATTTCTATGGACTTCTTCCCCTGTCTCTTTATCAGACACTGCATAACATAATTCAATCATAGTTTTCTCCTTCTATCCATGAAATACACGATTTATTACTTATCTTCCAAAATATTTCAATACATTAAACATATACGTTGTATTTTGATACTCGTTTATCTCTCCATCTTTCCATTCAACAACGATCATTGTATTCCATCTTTTTGTAATTTCGTTCCATACTTTTTCCCCTTTATAAATATCCTCGACTTCATTTTTATAAGATCTAGGAATATATCGCATTAATTCTTTCAATTTTTATATCTCCCTTCTACTTTTAAACCAACCCACAAAAGCAAGCAAACTTAACAAAAGGATTCCTTGCAAGTTTCCGGCGACGTTCTGATTCTTTCAGAAACTTCTTTTTCTGCCTGTCTGCAATATATAGCTGCACTTCCATATTTGTATATTCTATATACTGTAATGGTGTCAATGCACTGTATGGCGTTTTCAGATCACGCCGTATTACCTGATTCCCGTCCTCTGTATCAATAATTCTAAAATCAAACATTTTCTTTATCCTCCGTTTCTTTGATAACTCTTTTCATGTCAATATTGTATTTTGCAAGGAATTTTCTAAATAAATCATTTTCCTTTTTATACGCTTCTCTTTCCGTTTCAGCTTGTTTTACTCTTTGTACTGAGATTTTATCCAATACAGACGGCACAACCATATCTTTATTTTGTTCAAGAATAATTTCACCATCAAGAATGATTTCTTCAAACAACATTACATGTAAGATAGATTCATCATAATAAAGATGATTCCAAAATGAAATAGCATCCTCTAAATAATCAAAATCCTTTCTATCCAACATACTAAAGTCAAATTTCACTGTATCCATAATATCAAACACCTTTTGATCTCTAGTATACTCGATATAGTAATGTGTCTTTATATCTTTGCTTTTGTCTTTATAGCTGTAAAATCCGCGCTTATAACCATATTCTCCACCGCTATATACATTCATTATTTTTACTCCTTCCAATGCCTTTATTTTCCTTTATAAGCACTATAAAACGGCTATAACCTTATATTCTCCATAGCCGTTCTAACTGCCTACAACCGCTCATAATATGTATCACAGATAGCCTTTATAGCTTCTATTGGTATGATCAGACCGTTTTCATAATTCTTCAGAATCGCTTGTATTTCCGATTTGCGCCGATTAGAACAACACTTCATTTCATCTTTGGCAAAATCCAGTACATATTTCTTCATTATACACGTCTCCTATCTTTCCCAATAATATCCACTGCCATCAGACATATACAACTGTAGCCCGTTTTCAGTATTTGAAAAATCCACAACCTGACGCATGTTCGCAAAATTATTAATGAAGTCTTCTGTTTCGTCAGTCAGACTTTCCATGATATCCCTGTAACTACGATTGTTTTCATCGTCAAGCTGATTAGCAATATCTTTCAGCTCAAAACACGGGTAATCATAACCATCTATAAAAAAACAAGATATATCTTCTAATGGAATACATTCATCAAGGGGAATGTACCCATCTGGTATAGTTTCCTGTGTTTCCGTCATAGTCTGTGCATATACGGGCGTTTCCGTATGAATTATACCCATAAAATAGCCACATGCAAGCGCAATCCCTATTGTTACGATTGTTGTTATTTTCATATATTTCCTTCTTTCTCCTGGCGCACCCCCACCAGGTAGGTAAAAATTATAACTTTATTGATACTTAATCCCAATTAAATGTTAATTGCGGAAAAGTCCTTTCCAGTTCTACAGAATCATCACAAGTATAATCACCAATGATTTTGTTATCCTTGTAAATGTTTCCTCTGTATTCTTCATCATTAGGATAAAAACTAATACTAATTTTATCCGCATCCTTGTGATCGTCTCCGTGCCACATATCAATATTAATCATGCCCTACACCTCCACAACAAATTTTCTTCCTTTTGTCCATCCTGATTCTTTTAAAACCTTATCAGACACACCGATTCTTGCAACAAGTTCACCATTTTCAATATAATAACTTGTATTATCGTATTTCTGATTGAATAAAATGCAAAATTCTTTCTTCATTTCTTCAACTTTTGCCCTGCGTCTTCTGGTCAATTCCGCATCGTAGTTGAATACATCACCGAAATTATATCCTTTAGACGTATTGCATTTATTAACATCTGCAAATACTCTGTAACCTGCAAGATCATCTAGTACAACAATTTCGTCAAAATCGGCGTTGCAATACTTATTTACAAAAGCAAGTATATTTTCCTTTGTATACTTTATTTTTTCAATTTCCTGATTGCGTTCACAGCTCAATCTTGACTTATTACAATCGTCAATTTCTGGATCCTCTGTGATATAGAAACAAGCATCACAAGACAAATATCCAGCCTCTGAGATCCATTTAGGATTTTTTAATTTTTTACCGTTCTTCTCATATTCAATTTTTGTGTGCTTACATCCGCTTAAAAATTCAATATAGATTTTCCTTCCTTCTTTGTTAGTGAATACTGTCCTGATTCTGCAATTTTCCACATCATTACAAGGTACACACCCAGCACCTTCAAAATATAATATTTTCTTCATATTTTTTTATCCCCTCTTTCTTAAAATCTCACTAAATATGTTGTGTTTCCAACATCTACCGGCTGCCATCCGTCATTCACAGATAGGCATATATAAATCTGTGAAAAGTCTATATAATCTATCATTTCTTCTGGTATAGGCTGAGAAAACAAGTTGTTGTATCCTTCCTCATTTAAAACCATTCCAAAAATCTCTTCGCGGTTAAGTGACACATTCCATCCGTCTGATACATCGTCTACATTGATAATATCAAAAGTGCCGTTTTCTATTACTTCCAAGACTTCATCATGATCAGGATTTACTTTAAACAGAGCTGTCAACATATCATCATCAAGCCCACAATCTGAAATATTTTCCAGGGTTTCATTGAGTGTGAAAATATTTTCGTATTCATCAATATCAAACGGCGCATCATACTCAAGAATGATATGCTCCTGATTTTCGCCTACAATGTCATTGTAAGCAGATTTTAACTTATCTGAATCCATTGGAAGCTGTAGCCATCTGCCGTTTTCTGTTCCTTCAACATATCTTGATAAATTGCTCAAATAAATTTTAATTGTCATGATCTCCACCATTTACCTTTCTTTAATAATCCTTTTTAAAGTTACTATAAAAGGGACTATGCATCGTTTCATAATCCCCTATGTACTAACTTTAACTTCTATGCAATTTTCTCTTTTACGCTACAACAATTCTTACAAGTGCGCGATCTTCAAATACTTTTGTCACTTCTACGTTGTAGCACAGTCTCAATTCTTTTAACTGTTTTTCCGATGTTATCCAAAACATGCTTGCACCTCCTTAATGTTTGTTATGCTTCGTTTCGCTCTAAGCTCATCAGTATCGGACTTTTACCGATAGACAAAACATTTGATACAGTGAATTTTTTCTATCATCTGAGGTGTTCACCATCACCCTGGTGTTTTATACTTGCTATCCAGTGTTTGCGCAAGTTACAATGTGCTACAACTTAAAGTTGTTTTCTTTGTAAATGCCCAAACGGGAAATCGAATCCCGTGTGTGTTGCTTGCTCCTGCTGGGCGGTTGTGGTATTAATATTCAGTTAAAAACCATGTTCCAAACTCTTCATTAGTACTTGCAATAAAAACTTGGTAAGCATCTTCCCTTACTATAAAGTTGTCACCTTCTAACATTTTCAAAGCCTTATTTTTTTTAATCTTGTGCGCCTTGAATTTTCCATAAATCATTTGAATATAGATATAAGTTTTTTCTTCCATTGTCCTTACCTCCGTTTGTTTGATTTCTTTAACTGTCTTTATTATAACATTACGTTTTTCTAATGTCAACATATTTTTATAATATTTTATTATATTTATATAATGAACATAGATAAAAGAAAAAGACATACATTAAGTATGTCTTACTCAACCCTTGATCCATTTGGAAATTCAAATCCAGAAAAATACTTTGCGCCCAACTGATCGGCAAATTGTTCTAAATCTTCTTGCGTAAACTTCCCACGTTTTAGACGCTGCGAGAATGCTGATTGCGAATAACCACATCTACGCCCCAATTCAGTAACGGTTATTCCAGCCATTGCACAAGCAGATTCTATTTTTTGTTTTATAGTAATCTTTACCGCCCCCCTAATCCCAATTTATAGCATCATGTGAAATAGTTCCATTTTCTGCAATATCTTTCTCAGCTTCTTCTAATGCTTTTCTTTCTGCATGTGTAACCTTTGTATAATCTGGATCCCATGCAAGAACAAGTTTCTTTATAAATTCAAGTGCAAAATTTTGATCGCTTTCTGGTAAAATTTCCATAAGGTTTATAGCTTCCTTTGTTGCTGCACTCATACAAACACTTCCTTTCTATTTATAAATATCGCCCCTTGTGTCAACATCCATAATATATAATACTTTAATTTCCCCATTCTGACCATAATTATATATTACTCTGTATTTTCCTATCCTTAACCGTTTTCTGCCGTCTGAATAGCCTTGCATTGTCCTTATATCGCCCTTGGGCGGATTTTCTGTCAATCCCTCAATCCCTGCTTTAATTCGCTGTTTTGTTGGTTTATCCAACGATTCAATATATTTTACTGCCTTTTTAGCATATTCAATTTTCACGTTGTCAACCTCCTATCTTTATTATATTATATCAGATTTTACGCTTTTTTCAAGTATTTATCCACACTATGAGAATTACCGCCTATATGGTCAAAATACGGCTTTACAAGCGGTATTCCTTTACTATGGATAAAATATCCTTCTTTATTGAGTTATCTCTCTACCACTTAACAAAAAGTGGTAGTCCCTGCTTGTGTATCCATATCTAAAATCCATATACGAATAAAAGTCTTCTATGGATTCAAATTTCCCATAATTCCTATAAACTTCTTCACCCGTATCTTTGTTTGATACAGCATAACATAATTCTATCATACTTTTCCCCCATTTAAATAATTGTTTTATTGGCATTTTTCTAACTCTTGATACTCTTTGACGGCAAAACGTAATTTTTTAACCATTTTTGTTTTAATTTCTTTAAATGCTTGTTTTTGCAGATTAAGATATACCCATTCCCATTCGCCCATGATAATTTTTAATACATCTGGAACCCAATCTTTCACATGTTTATAAAGAAGTTTAAAAGGAACATCACAAGGAACTACATTTCCTATGGCAAAACTAGACGGATCAACATAAAATCCACTAACAGCCCATTCCCCATTTGATAACGAAGTATTCCAATTAAAATAATTAGTTTTTATTCCTGTTTCTAAAGAAATATGTTCTATTCCACTCATTCTAAACATATTAATGAGTTCTGACATATCCGATTTTATTTTAATGAAATTTTGTTCTATCTCTTCTTCGTCCATCTTTTTTTCTAAACGTTTACTTTCACTTTCTATTTCTTTTATTATAGAATCCAATTTTTCTATTTCTTGTTTAAAATCATCAATCCTATATTTCATACTCATTTTTCATATCCTCACTTTCTCCATTTTATTGAAATGAGCTTGCAACCTTTGACGGATGCAAGCCCTTTAAAAAACTTTGATCTATATGCAAGATTCCGCACTACAAGTTATAAGTGCTTATAGTCACTACAAACAAACTTACGCATTGTCTGTTATGCGTTTTGTTTCTTCCAGGAATTGCAATCGCTTATTTTTGCGATTATGGAATATCTCAGCAGCAAATGCCCATTGGCAATTCCCCTTTATTTTACTTGCCGTCCGTAAAGCTAATAACAACTGCTCTATCGTGTAGCAAGCCCATTATTTATAACCATTAAATAGTAACTCTTTATCCTTAATGCTGTTTTAACGGCCGCTCCCAACTTATTACTTCCCTACTTTGTACGGATTGGAAACCCACACCGCCGTTTCAAAAAATATAAGCCAACTTCAGCATATCTTTATTACAGTTATTATTCTATTCAATTCGTGACGCTATCGAGTGGATATTGTTTCAATCCTACTAACATGTATCATATTTCAGATACCCACGGTTTATATAGCGATTGGTACGCCGTGTAGGTTACGATCCTATATAGACAGTCCCGACAAGTCGGAGTCCTCAAGGAAATTGATAGTTAGATTTTTTTACATTCTGATTTCTGAATGGTTCTTTGTATACCTTTAGTCTGTATCTTGTACAGCTTTCAAGAAGTGTGTTCGGTGTTCCGTGTCCACAAATAGGCATTCCCTGGTTGATAGTTACTTTTTTCGTTTTGGGATTTTCACGACTTGACATAGCCTGAATAGATGAGTATAATAAGAATGCAATGGCTATGTGCTGTTGTGTGTTAGGAAAAGTCGGTGTTTACTTTGGTCGGTAGCAACCGGCTTTTCTTTATTCCCTTAACTTGATTATATCTTACCATAAACAAATTATATGGTCAATAGTTTTTTCTAATAAAATTAGTTTTTCTTAATATATTTTTTCTCCGTCCGGAAATTCAAAACCAGAAAAGTATTGTGCGCCTAATATTTCAGCGATTTTTTTCATTTCTTCTTGTGTAAATTTTCCAGTTTTCATTCGTTGTGAAAATGCTCCTTGTGTTACACCGAAAATTTTTGCTATTTCCGTTTGACTAACCTTTGCTTTTTTCATAGCTCTAGTAATTTTTTCTTGAGTATTTATTTCCATTATTTCACCGCCTTACTATCTAAGATACCTTTATTATACCAGATTATCTATATATTTTCTATTCTCTCTTTCATTTTATTGAAATTTAGTGTATAATGTATAAATATGTCAAAAATAGCAAAAGGAATACACACTATGAATATAGATGATTTTAAAAATTGGAATGATATAAATAAATGTATAAGGCACGAATATCATAATATGGCACAAAATGAATTTATAATCTTAAACAGAATAAATGACCAATACATATTACTATCCGATGATGATGTTAAAAATATAAATACTGTTTTATGCAACTGTTATTTACTTCCTTGGTATTGCTTAGAAAATATATCTTATCACATCGAAAAATATCACAAAGGCGGTTTTGATGCTTATCCCAAATATGATATATTAAAAGATTTATTTATATATAGAAATGACCAATATATATATAAATTATTGTGGTTTTCAAATGTTTTATATCATATTGTTAAAAATAATTTATATTCAGATTTTGAAGAGTGTCTTAATTATGATGAAACGCTTTTACAAAATACATTCAAACATTTATTAAATATTTGTAATAGAGAAATACAAGACAAATTAGGATTTGAGCATAAATATATTTACAAACAAACAAGGAAAAATTTTTCTCCCATTGATATGATATGGTATAAGTATGAATATATAAATAAATGTTTAGATATATCAGATGTAAATGTAATAATAGATTATATCAGCTTACTAATTCAACAAATAAAATCTGAATATAGATTTATAGTTGTATATCAGAAATTAGATAAAGGAATAGCTGAAATGCTAAAAAATATGTAACCATTATGAATTAGCCGTCTTATACAAGATGGCTTTTCTATTTTCCAAAACAAAAAGGACTGGAAAAACCAATCCTTTTTAATGTCCGTATCTTATTTCCTTACAATTCCATCACGCAGCACTACTATAATTTACAATAGAAATTTCCTGTGTAAATTGCTTTGCCTGTTCCGTGATCTGTTCCAACCTTTTAATAACATCCCCTGTATAGATAACCTCATTACATTCTGTACACTTATAACAAGGAACATTGCGCACGATTAAAAGGCAATTACCTAAGTCTGTTACGCTTGTTGTATATCCCTTTTCGGCTTTTGCTCCGCATTCCATACATACCATAATTAACGCCCCTTTTACCGCTTATTCTCAATCGGTGTAATTGAAAGTGTATATCCCAACGGCGCAAGTATTTTCAATAATGTGTCAATCTGTGGCACTGACTTCATACTTTCCAGTCTTGCAATAGCAGGCTGTTTTACTCCGCTTAATTCCGCAAGATCACGTTGCGAAAGTCCTTTCTTTTCTCTTGCTTCAATCATTTTTCCGATTAAATCTACTTGAAAGTTAATCTGTTCTCTTTCCTCCGGAGATACCATTTTATCATCATTGAACATTTCATCAAAGGTTTTATAATTACTCATGTCAACTATTCCTTTCTATCCAATCTTTAATATTACTCAAAGCTTTTTTGATTTCTTTTTTCGGTGCTTTCTGAGACTTCTTTATATAGTAATGCACCAATACAAATTTGTTATCTTTCCAATAGAAGAAAAATATACGGTTGCTTAATGGTCTTAATTCCCACAAATTGCCGTCAATGTGCTTTACTATCGGATTTCCTATTCTTGTGCCATACTCTTCCAATGCTCTAACATAGGAAAATATCTTGTTTTTGTTTATTCGTGCGTTTTTATCTGTTTCCGCTTCTTTTACTAATTTTATAAAGTAATCACGTACTTCAGACACGCCGTTTTTATCCTCGTAAAATTCTACTGTATACATATTGTTTCCCTTTCTTGATTATATGATAACACATGAGTTATCAAAAATCAATTTTTTATTACTTATCCATGCCCACAAAAGAGACTTTTCAAGGGATACAGCTAAATGCATCCGGCTTTAATGGCTATGTCCTCATTGTATTGAGTGGTTCACCAACTTTCCGTATCGCCTCACGTTTGATTCTGTTTTTATGGGTCAGGATAATTAATAAAACTATGTAGTATGCCGTATATGTCAGGCATCCAGACAGCAGCTTTTTAAGTTTACAGTTATAATATAACCTTCTTCCTTGTCAGGGGTTCGCCTGTTCAAGTTGTCGTTACTCTGAAGTTATTCCTTGACCCTTTAACCTTCCATTTTCCAGACATCACTATTATCGTCAATGCCCAACGGCGGTAATCATTGTAAGTGTGCTACCTGCTTTCACACAATGCCAGCACAATTTATTAATCGCATTGCTGATCTTGAGCGATCCGGGAAGTATCAGCCGTTCCCTTGCTTTTTGGGGTTCCTGGTTAACGTGTACTCTTCCCCAAACCGTCACGGGTAATTATTTTGTATCGCCACTCTAACGATATAGGGCACTTGCAAGGATTTATCTTGTGGACGCTTGCAAGATTTTTGTTTTGGTTGTTCCGTACTAATGTAAAGAAAAAAGATACTAAACAATAGTATCTTGAAATCTGTTTTTTCTATATGTATTTATTATCCCGCTTTGTTATAAGTCCTTGTTGCTCATGTTAGCGGTCGGGAAAAGCTTTCTGATTGATTTACGTTTTCAATCTAGCGGTATTTTCAGTTACTTGTTACAATCTCATAGCAGATTTTCACATTCAATCCTTTGCTATACTAGGCGCTTTTCCTATGCCTCAAAGACAAGTTGTAGAAACCTTGCCCGCCTTCATCGGTCGCAATACTGCACAACGTTCGTTGTTGGTCTAATTCCGTGAAGTAGATTTTTTCTGATAAAATCTTATAAATCAGACTTAAAAGTCATATGTAAAGGAATGGATAACGTGTCCTAATTCACGATCAATTTCTCAAATTAGAATCGGCTCAAATTGATAAGATGCTATGCTGCCCAGCGATATGAGTCGTGATGTCCAGCTCATACCAGTCTACCGTCTTATAGGCTATGCTATATACGGATTCGGTCGTCTTTCAAGCATACCACCGAGAACCTATTTTATAATCACCTCCCAATTACTTTTTTGCTCTAAGGAAATTTTTGTGTGAAAACACTTGAAAAGCGAATGTTGAAATGTTAGAATAATTAGTACAATCACTTTTAAGTGTTTGGGTGAAAAGTCGCTTGTTTGGTGTCCAGCCTGCTGAGCGGCTTTTCTATTTCCTTAACTGTATTTATCTTACCACACCTTAAAATGATTGTCAACCGTTTTTAGTTATTTTTTTTCGTTTTTCGTTATTTTATTCTGGTAAATATATCAGATACATCACAATCAAATATATCACATATTTTATCAATAGTTTCTATTGGAATGTGTTTAGCTTTATTGTTACACATCTCACTAATACTTGATGCGCGTATACCCGTTTTTTCTGCAAGCTCTCTTTGATTCATATCATGTTCAGCTAACAAAACTTTTAATCTGCATTTAATCAATTCAAATTCCCCCTATATCATAAAAGGGTGCTAATTGATAGACCTTGCACCCTTTTTATTTGATACTATTCAATTCTACTCTTTGATCCGGTCAAGCTCATTGAGATTTACGCCTGCAGTTGTCAAAATGACTTTTAACTCAATATAACGCTTGTGCATTTGTTCGTATGTTTCAAGATCATTATTTTTCTTTGCTGATATCATCCAGTCTTGTAACCTGGAAAAATCAACTACAGAATCTCTTACAATATCTGACATACTAGGCATATATATATTCACCTCCCAATTATGAAACACATTGTTGTATCATATTTAGTATAGCATAACCGGGCAGGAAAGTCTATCAATTTTCTAACACTTCAATATTCACTTTTCAAGGTACACAACATTACTTCTTCCTTAGTAATAGGATTGTCTCGCTATCCTAAAGGCTAATTTGCTTTGATGCTACACTCATGTTTCAAGTGATTAGCCTGTGTTGTGATCTCCGAAATATTCACCAGGGATTTATTCAGCGGCTTGTACCAATGTATAATCTGTAAGCAGTTCGTTCAAATCTGCCTTTCTCCACCTATGTAAAAACCTGTCGCCTGTGAAATTCTTTACGCCGTTTGACCACTGCAGGAACTGTCTGACTGAATTGTGGTAGTGTCCGTC
>ERZ808051.841-NODE-841-length-26071-cov-4.984035_pt1 | contig 26071 bp, 23 predicted proteins | sample MGYA00380199_ERZ808051 | MGnify/ENA primary metagenome ERZ808051 (study PRJEB31490, sample SAMN06133391) | mouse gut metagenome | isolation source: J11 | host: mice | place: China: Chengdu | collected 2015-05 ...
GTGATTTTGCTGTAATCATTCATGTGCATACCCTCCTGCGTCAATATAGGTGTTGCTTACAGTTAAGATTATGCACCTCAACGTGCCGAACCGTACTCCACGCCGTGTCGGAACTTCTTTGCATTTTTGGCTTTGAAATACACCACCAGCCGCAGGGCTGCACCGCATCCTGCCCCGATCAGCAGATCCCTTGGGTGCAGGCTTGGCAGCAGATTGGAAAACAGCGTGTCAAGACCGTTCATGGCTTCAATCATCCTGTCAGACGCATTTCTGCCCCCTGCCATACGCCACAGGCACGCCACTTTATCGCAGAAATATCCCACGCCGATATATGGCAGATTTAAGAGCAGCATTTTCTTTGCGTCAATCCCGCCTGCCTTTTCTTTCAGTGTTTTCGGAATGGCTTTTAGGTCTTTAGCTATGCCTCCGATGATACTGCTCATAGGCTCTGCCCCCTGTCCTTGTTTTTCTCCCGGCTCCTTTCCCGGTTCTTATCCTGCGATACTGCTTCTCTGAAACGCTTCAGCTTCTCCCTTACGGAAACTTTTCCTTTCTTTCTCTCGTTACCATAAACAAACTCTTTGAACGCCTGCGCAACGACATCGGCGTCCCTGCCCTTGAAAAACACCACATATTTCGGCGGGTCAGTGGTCCTGTCTTTCTTAACGGCAAAATCAACATTATATTTTCTTGCTGTTCGCTCAAAAGACTTAATGTTGCCGTCCGTGACTTCAATGGACGATACCCCCGCCCCCTCTCCGACGAGTTTCTTCACAGAGATTTTGCCATGCGTCCTTTGTGCCTTCTGCTTCTGATGATTTAAGTACATCCTCATCGCAACTTTTAATGCGCCGGCAGTCAGCTTCGATGTTTTGATTACAAGGGCGATTGTTTTTTGTGTTACTTCCTCCTGCATGAAACACCTCCCTACTGTTACGTTCCTGTGAAAGCCCCCGCACTAAGGCGGAAGCCCCCGGCAGATAATGTAAAAGATAATCTTTGCTGTAAAATACACCATATCCCTCCTTCCCACTTCTGGACATCGTGTCCAGAAGTGTTTGAAATAAAATAAGGGCAGTTATAAGCCGCTTCTACGGTCTATAACTGCCCTAACGCTGTTATCCTTATTGCTATTTTCCCCTTGGATGTCCTTCTATAATTTTTTTCTCTTCTTTACCCCACTCTTTTTCATATATCTCTTTATACTTATAGTTTCCTCCACTAGCCAATCTTCTCATAAGTCCCAATTCAAATAGTCCATCCCACCGAACATGAATATGTACAAATTGATGATAATTAACCTCATCTGTACATATTGGTAAAACTATTTTTTCATTTTCTTCACTCATCAAACTATAAGGATATTGATATTCTAGCACAACTTTATTCTGCTTTATTTTTTTAGAACCTCTATCCCAGCACATCAATATAAACTGCACGCTATTAAATTTGAATATATATGAAACCTTCAAATCTGGAAATTCTTCTTTTTCTACATTCTCATTCAAATAAACTTGTCCTGTTCCATAATCTATATTTCTTATCGTACTGTTAGCATAAAAAAACGGGTCTTTACACCAACGCAACTTCAAATTACCAAGCATAGCATCTGGAACAGGGGAAACATTAACAGCTAATCCACATAATACTGTGACATTTTCTTTCGGAGTATTGTCTTTCGCATCCATAAGATAATGGATTATCTTCTGGTCAAAAAAAGAACAATCTTCTTTATGTGATCTCATATCATTAAATGCATACTTCAGAAGCATTTTCTGTATCATCACATAATCATACTCTATCTCTAGCTGTTCATCCTCATTATATGTTTGAGTAAAATATTTACTAATAAATTCTTTGGCATAACTGTCAATATAAGATATTTTTCTGTAGTTGCAATCAGCACAAACATCTTTAATCATTGGATCAGATTCATGTGATGTATGTCTGGCATCATCAAATGTAATATAACATTCTGGAAACAAATCTAAAATAGCACATGAAATAATATGCTCTCTTGTTCCTTTTGCCTCTTTTCCGCAATATGCACATTTCATTTAGACAAATATCTCCTCGTATTATATTCTTTCCTTTTCTTACACAATCATTAATTATAAAACTTTATCAATTGCCTGAATAATCATATTATCCTCAACAGAAGCCTTTTTTAATATCATAGCATAAATAAAAACTCGTGCTAATGAATATGCCAATACATGAATATCCTCAAACTTTTCTAAGCTATTATGCATTAACATATTTCTTTTCTTAGCAAAGAATTGAGCTATATCATCAAGTTCCTGTTGTGTAAAGCACAATCTGTATCTCCATTTATATATAAAATGATTCATTATTGCTTCGTATTGTGATTGGCAGTATTCAAACTTTTCAGCCAAGCCAAAATCTAATAATTTAATCATATCCGCATACTTGTTAAATTCTTTTCTCTTTTTTGCATCTACTCCTTTATATTCTTTTTCTTTATCACTTATATATTTAAGAAATTCTTCTTTGACTTCATTTGCCTTTTGAGAAAATTCCATTTTCGCATTTGGATATGCAAAACTAAATACTGATTCAAAACTTGTACAGCAAATCATATATTGTTCTGGTGTAAGATATTTATCACTCTTTACACTGTCTGGAATAAAAAGCAAATTCAAATCAGGCTTATTAACGATCTGTAATAATTCATTTAACTGATTACTTATGAAATAATATCCAATAATTCTATCAATATCAACAATTTCCGCCTTATCCCGTTCTATAATATGTGTATATGCGACTTTAGCTATTCTTCTTTCCTCATTTAACTTCCCCAGCTCAATTTCTCCTATATACACATCTTCACGGAAATTCAAAAAAACCATTAAGTGATATATCCACATATATATTTTTCTAAATTCTGATATTTCTACTGGTGTATCGAAAGTTAATCTTAGAATAGTTTTAGGTTTTCCCAAATTATAATCTATCTTCAAATATAATGGAATCCCCGGCTGTGATATACCTAGCATTAAATTAACCTTTTTACCATCAATAGAAACATCGCAATACTTACTTATTTCATCAAAAGATTTCAATTTAATTACACTTTCTCCAGTTTCATAATTACAACTAGAATTTTCTTTATCGACAATTTGATTTGGTCTATAAAAGAAATCCATTATTCCACTTCTAAATGTTATCACATCAAATGTATCTATGTTACTATTAAAGCAAATAAACCCAGCTGGCTTTGACATATATCCCGAATGAAACACTTGCAATTTACAATTCAAAAAACATATTCTTTCATTTCTTTGTGTTACTCCCTCAAGTACCTCAAAATGTTGATCTGTATTTTTTAAACTATCATACGGTTTTATAAGCTCTTTATCTTTTGGCACTAACTGAAGCAATTCACCATCATATGTAAATATATATGGTTTATCTAAACACCCTATATATCCGCTCTGCATTTTTTGCTCGCTCATTATATTCTCCTATAATATATATTTGTATTTACTAGCTTACAAGAAAACTTATATATTACAATAATCCATTAAAAACCGTATACGTTCAATCTGTTGTAAATTTTTACTCATGTTATCAAAATACTTATTCTTTCTACGGCTTCTTTCTCTTAATCTCATAAATACTTCTAAATTTCCTCTTTGTACCTCATCAAAATCAATCAAATCTTTAGATATTTGGAAAGGATCGTGAACATTTATATATGCCATTAATGCCCCTTGAATTCCTGATATCATATCAGATAATTGTATCCATCTACTACTACATGAATCTAAAAAATCATAATTAGGAATTTTGCCATTACAATATATTTTTATGTTCTTTCCTATATTATTTTCTACTATTCCACACTTATCAAAATGAATATCTGAGTTTGGAAATGTTGCAACCCTCATTGCATATATAGGAACAAAGCTTTCAATTAGCAATTTATCGGTATTATCTTGCAAAAACAATAAACTATTTGTTCTTCGCGATGATTTTATTCCTTGTCGCAAGAACTCAAGCAAAAACTCATCTTCAGAATTTTGAATCTTCAGAGAATCAATCCAACAAATAAATTCTTCACAGAAATTCCTTATCATTTCTTCCTTTATATTTGGATAATCATATTTTACTAATAGGCTAAGTAAAGAATTTATATCCTGTAATGCATAATTATATAGGATATTTTTTACTGCATCATCAATAAATGGTACATCCAAAACTGAATCCACAATATCCACCAAAGAAAAATAAAGTAGATTTTGTGTTGCCCAATGTATGTAAATATACTCACACTGGAACAGCGTTTCTAACAAAATTGAAACCTTTTTAGATTTTAGGATATCTATAAATCGGTTGCTATCTTCACCATTATAATCTGCAATATGCTTTAATTTGGGGTCAGTATTACTTTTTTGTAGCTTAAATTTATCAAATAGCATATCTATATCAACAGGAGCAGAATTTCCTTCAAAAGCTAATCCAGACAACACAAAATCATTGTACCATTTAACATTAGTTGTTCCTTCAATGTCTTTAAATCGAAATTTAACACAATTACTGCTTTCATCCAAATATATAGTGTAATGATTAAAAAGTGCATCAACAAGCCACTCTATTTCTTTATCTTTTTGATTGGAAAAATCTTTTATAAACCACCTTACTACATCGTGCGAAATATTATTTTTCAATGCCCAAATAAAAAAATCATTTGTAATAATTCCTTTATTTTGGTTATTGTATTCCATTATTTTTATTGCATCATCAAATTCTTTTAGCTGTTCTGGTATATCGCCATAAAACAGCGGTGCATTCCCAAAGGAAATGTCTGCCAACGTCAAAAACCAAAGTTGATCTAACCCGTTTCCTCCACTCATATATAATCTCCTCCGCATTATATATCTAAATACCGAAAATTCTATTTTACAAGCTATATACTCTCTTTCATTGTGTGACATAGCTATCAAATATAGTATACATCCTTCTATAAATATCAGAAGTTTCAAATCTCTAATGCATTTATTATCGGCTTATTAAACAGTATACTTTATTAAGTATCTGCTTAGCAATCATAACAAGTTGTGTATATTGTTATTTCTTTCGTAAATCCTCAAACGGTTTCCAGTTGTCCGTAATAATCATACTAAAAGCTTGTCGACTACGTGCAGTATTTCAGCTTCATAAAGCCATATCTACTAACATCAACCACCACAATATCCATATCTTCAAGTTCCACAAAAGCATCCGCCAACTTCTAGACACTATGACCAAATGTTGGCTAAATAATCCCGTTTTCTTCCCAACCGCCGCCATACATATCATGCTGTACTTCCTGCTGGTAATAATGGCTCATTGTTGAGGGCGCATTATACAGTGCCGTAATCAAATAGGATCGGATATTTGTGATTTTTGTCGTGGTTTCCCTCATGCGCTCCATGACATACCCTATATGGCTGCTGTTCAGCTTCAGAAAGCGGGATTTTACAAGTTCATAGGGATAATCCTCCCCGTTTATACGGATCGCATTGCGTTTTACGCATACAATATCACACACCGTCGCATAAATTTCCTCAAACATCTCCCTGTCGTTATAGCTGTCGTTCTTTATGTGATAATCATATTCCAGATTTTCACGAATCAGCTCCATGTATGTATTTACTCCGTCAATCCTGTCAATCCCATTATTCCCCGGCAGGCATTCTCCTGTCTCGTCTACCATATCCCCCGACTGATTGATAGGATTGGTATAACTCATATCAATATAACTCTGATTGTTATAGTTAGTATTGTTATAATTAGGGTCTGTTCTGCCGACTTCTTGAATCCTGTTTTCCCGACCTCTTAAAGTCTGCTTTTCCGACCTCTGAAAATCGGTTTTCCCGACCTCTTGAAGTCGGTTTTTCCGACTTCTGGAAGTCAGGTTTTCCGACCCCTTAAAGTCGGTTTTTCCGACCTCTGCGGAAACATCAGCATTTGACGGCTCTTTTCTCCCATCCTGCTGTATCACAAAATTCTTCACATAAATAATATCCGGCTTGCCAAGCCCCCTGCGTATCTTCTCGACAAGCCCGATTCCCTTGTTTGCGTCCAGTTCCGCAAGAACCTTTACAGCCTTTTCCTTGCTGCACCCTAAATCTTCCCTGATATTCTGTATTGTGTATATGATATATGCCCGATTTTCATCATCCAGCCAGCCGTTTTTCATGGACAGCGCCATGCGGTCAAGCATCAGCCCATACAGGAGCTTAGCATCACTGCTAAGCCCCTTGAAACGTTCGTCCTTAATCAGCAGGCGTGGGACACGGTAAAAAGAAAACTGCTCTGCTTCTGCGCCATAGTAATAATCAAATCTCAATGGCTCGCCCATCTTACCGCCTCCTTTACTGCTTATTCTGCCATTCCTCCAAAAGCTGGATAATAATGTCCTCTATATCGTCACTGGAATAGTCCTCCGGGAAAAATCTATTGATCTTATCGCTTTTAAGCGTTACTTTCCTCTCTTTGAGCTTTTCCTCTGACAGTATCAGCCGTACCATTGCCAGCGTCAGCTCGCCGCTTTTCCCAAACTCTTTCAGCTTTGCCGCCTGTGCATTGGAAACCGAAGCGCCCGTTTCCTCAAGGATAACGAATATCCATTGTTGGGCTTCTTCGGAAAGAAACGATATATCCACCCCCTGCGCTATGCCTATCTTCTTTGCGTCCACCATGCCAAGCAGTTCGTCCGTGAGCCTTGCAAGCCACACATACCTCTGGACGGTCTTTCCGCTCTCCCCGGCAGCTTCTCCCACTTCGTCAAGAGTGCTGCCGCCTTTGCTGCCCTGATGTTTCATTGCCTCATACTTCATTGCATACGCCCTTGCTTTTTCGCTCGGTAAAATATCCTCACGCTGGATATTGGAATCCACCATGATAATCGTGGCTTCGTCGTCCGTATAGTCTCTGGCAATGACGGGCATTGTGTCGAGTCCCGCCCTCTCTGAACCCCGTTTCCTGCGGTGTCCGGCTATGATTTCATAGCCGCCTTCCGCTCTCGGTCTGACAAGTCCGGGCACAAGCACACCATATTTCCCGATGCTCTCCGTGGTTTCCTCCATTTTTTCATCGTCAAGGACACGGAACGGATGCCCTTTGAATGGATACAGATCATCCAGCTTCACATGGATAACCTGCTCCCCTGATGTGTTCCCCGTGCCGCCAAATAAGTCATCAAAACTGTTTATCTTAACCTTGCCTGCGCTCCCTGCCTTACCGCCCATTATCAAGCACCTCCTTTGTCAAGGATTGGTATGCGCCCGCAACCTTGCCTTTCGGGTCATGCTCGTAGATACTGACACCCTCTGCGGAAGTTTCCGCTGCCCTTACTGACATTGGTATGTTGTTCTCAAATATCCGCACTTTACTTCCGTATGTTTCGATGAGCAGAGCCGAAATTTCCCTCGCATAATTGGTACGACTGTCTACCATTGTCAATAGAATGCCCTCTATCGCCAATTTTGGATTAATCTGACGCTTTACCTTGCCTATAAGTCTTGATAAGCTGTTCCAGACCCTTAACGGGCAGATATGCGGCTTGTACGGGTATCAGTATACTGTCAGCACAGGCAAATACATTTATGGTTATCATACCAAGCGATGGCATACAGTCAATCAGGATATAATCGTATCCTGCCCGTACCCGCTCTATATAAGTTCTCAGTACAAGCTCCCTGCTCATGACATTCACAAGCGATACTTCCAGACCGGACAATTCAATATTCCCCGGCATCAGGTCAATTCCTTCGTCATGCTTTAAGAGACCGTAGTCCGGCTCCATTTCTTCATCGTTGATAATATTCGTCATAACTGTTGCAAGCGTTTCTTCCAGCTTGTCCGGCTCTGTAAATCCTAAACTCGCTGTTAGGCTGCCCTGTGCATCGGCGTCGATCAGCAGCACTCTTTTTCCCTGCTTTGCCAGTCCTATCCCTAAGTTGCTTGTGGTGGTTGTCTTGCCGACTCCGCCTTTCTGATTTGCGATTGCTATTACTTTACACATGGTTTTATTCCTCCGTTAGTCTGTTTTTTGTTTCATGTTGGCTTTCTGCACTTCCACATAAGCCCGGTAAAATCTGTTTGTACCCTTGTTCCGATACAGTTCTGAAACTTCCGTCACAGCCACTTTAGACTGTCGGCGCAGAATCTTCTCGAACCACTTAATATCATTCTTTGTTCCCATTAGTCGAATTTTCAGCACGTTTCCTCTCCATTTCTGCAAGGATTTCTTCAATAGACCTCTGTTTTTGACAGTATTCCGGGTAACGGAGTTTAATGCCCTGCCAGAAATACAGCGCATAGCCACAGCAGAAAATATCGCTTACAGAATATTTTCTACATTCCTTCATCTTCCCATCCCTGCTCTTATAATCATTAACGCTTGGTGTCGTGTCTGTGTATAGGTTAAATGCAAGCCTTATCACAATTACACTTCCGCTCGTCTGCCAACCCTGATAAAGACAACATGTTTTGATATTTCCTGTCTTAATATCATAGATCTGGCTAAAATGTTTTCTTGTGTCCTCTGAAATGCTGAGAACATAGAGCAAAGCCTTGTGATAACAGTCCTGATACCTCGCCTGCTCCAATTTCTCATAGTAAAATTTCTCATGTTCATCATCTGCAAAAACCATGTGTGTGTTGTCGGCGCTCTGCGCCCCTGCTCTTAACGCTGTGTTGTTCATACCTGAACCTCCTTCATTAAAGATATTGAATAAAAATAGGGAACAAACCCAAAATAGGGTCTATTCCCAAACATCAAACAAGGGAAAGCAATATGCTTTCCCTTGCAGAACTTATATATAGACTTTTACCACAATATCCTTAAATCTGTTAGCCTTTGTGTACTCTGGACGTTCAGCCATAAATGCCCTTACATCCTCTCTCGACACCGTTAAGGTACAGAAGTAAATATAGGGTTGTCTAATTCCTCTAGTTGTTAATAGCCGCCTGTGCCGCTGCCAGTCTTGCGATCGGTACACGGAACGGTGAACAGGATACATAGTTCAGTCCGATCTTATTGCAGAATTCTACGGAAGAAGGATCTCCGCCGTGCTCTCCGCAGATACCGATATGCAGATTCGGATTCACCGGCTTGCCAAGGTTGATGGACATCTCCATCAGCTTGCCGACACCTGTCTGATCCAGCTTCGCAAACGGATCGTTCTCAAAGATCTTCGCGTCATAGTATCCATCCAGGAACTTGCCCGCATCGTCACGTGAGAAGCCGTATGTCATCTGTGTCAGGTCGTTGGTTCCGAAGCAGAAGAAGTCCGCTTCCTTCGCAATCTCGTCAGCGGTAAGAGCCGCTCTCGGGATCTCGATCATGGTACCAACCTCATACTTCAATTCCACGCCGGCTGCTGCGATCTCAGCATCAGCAGTCTCAACAACAAACTTCTTCACATACTTCAGCTCTTTGATATCGCCGATCAACGGGATCATGATCTCCGGGCATACGTTCCAGTCCGGATGTGCTTTCTTTACATTGATGGCCGCACGGATCACTGCCTTGGTCTGCATCTTCGCAATCTCCGGATAGGTCACTGCCAGACGGCATCCGCGGTGGCCCATCATCGGGTTGAACTCATGCAGGCCGTCGATGATCGTCTTGATCTGCTCTACAGTCTTGCCCTGCGCGTCAGCCAGCTTCTTGATGTCCTCTTCCTCTGTCGGAACGAACTCATGCAGCGGCGGATCCAGGAAACGGATGGTAACCGGGTTGCCTTCCAGAGCCTCGTACAGCTTCTCGAAGTCTCCCTGCTGTTCCGGAAGGATCTTCTCCAGTGCTGCTTCTCTCTCTTCTACGGTCTCCGCACAGATCATCTCACGGAACGCATCAATTCTGTTGCCTTCGAAGAACATATGCTCTGTACGGCACAGTCCGATACCTTCAGCTCCCAGCTCACGGGCTTTCTTCGCGTCTGCAGGCGTATCTGCATTGGTACGTACCTTCATGGTTCTGTACTTGTCAGCCCATGCCATGATCCGTCCGAACTCTCCCGCAATGGTCGCGTCTACAGTCGGGATGATGCCATCGTAGATATTTCCGGTAGAACCGTTGATGGAGATCGGGTCTCCTTCATGGTATTCTTTTCCTGCCAGTGTGAACTTCTTGTTCTCTTCGTCCATCGCAATATCGCCGCAGCCGGATACACAGCATCTGCCCATCCCGCGCGCTACAACTGCCGCATGGCTTGTCATACCGCCGCGAACGGTCAGGATTCCCTGTGCAGCCTTCATACCTTCGATATCCTCCGGAGAAGTCTCCAGGCGGACCAGAACGACCTTTTCTCCTCTTGCAGCCCACTCCTTTGCGTCGTCAGCGGAGAATACGATCTTACCGCAGGCAGCTCCCGGTGAAGCGCCCAGAGCCTTTGCGATGGGCTCAGCAGCCTTCAATGCAGCAGCGTCAAACTGCGGATGAAGCAGTGTGTCAAGGTTTCTCGGGTCGATCATGGCAACAGCTTCTTCCTCTGTACGCATGCCTTCATCCACCAGGTCGCATGCGATCTTCAGAGCAGCCTGAGCGGTTCTCTTGCCGTTTCTGGTCTGCAGCATGTACAGCTTGCCGTGCTCTACAGTAAACTCCATATCCTGCATGTCTCTGTAGTGTGATTCCAGAGTCTTGCAAACGTCCTTGAACTGTACAAAAGCCTCCGGGAATTTGTCTTCCATCTCGGAAATATGCATCGGAGTTCGGACACCTGCAACTACGTCCTCGCCCTGTGCATTGGTCAGGAACTCGCCGAACAGACCGTTCTCGCCTGTAGCCGGGTCTCTGGTAAATGCAACGCCTGTACCGCAGTCATCTCCCATGTTTCCGAATGCCATCATCTGTACGTTGACAGCAGTTCCCCATGAATACGGGATATCATTGTCACGGCGGTATACATTCGCTCTCGGGTTATCCCAGGAACGGAATACGGCTTTGATCGCTCCCATGAGCTGTTCCTTCGGATCTGTCGGGAAGTCTTCCCCGATCTTCTCTTTATATTCCGCTTTGAACTGTCCCGCAAGCGCTTTCAGGTCATCCGCAGTCAGTTCTACGTCCTGCTTCACGCCCTTTTCCTCTTTCATCTTGTCGATGAGCTCTTCAAAATACTTTTTGCCGACTTCCATAACGACATCGGAGTACATCTGGATAAATCTTCTGTAGCAGTCCCATGCCCAGCGCGGATTGCCGGATCCTTCCGCAAGTACGTCTACAACCTCTTCATTCAGACCCAGGTTCAGGATCGTGTCCATCATACCGGGCATAGAAGCTCTAGCACCGGAACGTACGGAAACCAGGAGCGGATTCTCCTTGTCACCAAACTTCTTGCCGGTAACCCCTTCCATCTTCGTGATTGCTTCCATGATCTGGCCCATGATCTCGTCATTGATCGTTCTGCCATCCTCATAATACTGCGTGCAGGCTTCTGTTGTGATCGTAAAGCCCTGCGGCACCGGCAGACCCAGATTCGTCATCTCGGCAAGGTTCGCGCCCTTTCCGCCGAGCAGGTTCCTCATGGTGGCGTCACCTTCGGTAAACATATAAACCCATTTTGCCATGTCCTAATGACCTCCCTAATATATATTTTGCTAAGCTTGTTTAAGTCGCATTCTTATTTTAAAGGTTTTGTCGTATCACGTCAAGATATTTGTACCTAAAAATGGTATATTTTCCAACATTATATATGGCTTCTGCGGTATTGTCTCTTCCACTTCTCCAGGAGCACATCATTTAATTCCAGCTGCATGCCGTTGCGGATATCCTCCATCTCCTGGCGCATCCTGGCATTGATCTCCACATAATTCTCATGCTTGGTCAGCAGGATGTGGTATTCCTCCAGCGACATATACTTGTATGACGCATAGAGATATGGCTTCAAAAGATTCGGATCCTCGCAGATCTGATACGCCCGGTCATACATCCGTGCCGACTCCTGGTACAAGAACAGTCTCCCATAGGCCGCCCCCAGGCCGGCGTAGATCCTGCCGTAGAATTTTGCGTCCACGCTCTCGTCCTTTTCCTGATTCAGGATCGCCTGATAGACCAGGATCGCTTCCTCGATCTCCCCGCTTTCCAGCAGGTTGTCGCCCTTGTATTTCTGCCGCTCAATGTCCTTCTGGTTCCGCAGCCGTTCCAGTACATTCTGGATCCGGATCATCTCCGTATCCCGGTAGATTCTGGAATCTTTCAGGATCGTCAGCACGAACTTCTCAATGGACCCGTGCAGGCGGATCACGTCCCGAAGCTGCCCAGCAAGCGTTCTCATGCCCAGCTCTTCATCCAGCCACACGCACAGCTGCTCGTTCATGATTGTGTAATCAATCAGATACAGGTTGTTGCAGAGATAGTAGCACAATTCTTCTATTGTAAATATCTTGCAGTGGATCCGAGTAATCTCATACGGATGCGTTGCATGCCGCTCATGACAAAGAACCAAACTTCCCATCGTTGCCTCCTAAATGTATAATCTTCTCTGCATGGAAATCCGTGGGCAGGAAAAACTCCCCGAAGCCTACGTCCCGCACTGTGATCTTACAGGTCTTTTCATCTAAAAGCAGAGTCTCAATCTGCAGCCGCATGGAATACTCCGCCCGTTTCGGAAATTTTTCCAGGGAGATCACTTCATTCCGAAGAGATCCCTGAACCAGGGATTCCACATGCAGCTCAATGCTGTCCAGATCCTCCACCAGCACCTCCCACTGGTTGTTGCACTCATACCACTGGGCGCCCCAGGATACGATGGGATACCACATCTCCTGACCGTTCACCCGCATATTAACCGTAATCTGATCCGTCAGCTTGCTGGCCGACAGATAAACCGGATTCTCGATATGCATATACATCTTGCGGAACGCCGTATAGCAGGCTCCCTTGCTGTAGAGGTTGTTCCCGATAAACGCGCGCCGCCCGTTGCAGAGCACCCGGAGAGACTTGGGATACCAGTTATTCTCAAAGCCTTCTCCTGTGAGAAAAACCGAGGATACGATCCGCTTCTCAAACACACTCTGGATAAACTTGCAGAACCTTGCGTCCGCTTCCTTTGCCTTGTCCTCGTTCAGGACCGGATATACGGCCGCCAGCTCCTTCATATGGGCGCTTGCCACCTCGTCTACCGTGACAAAGGTGGTCTTGCCGCCTCCCAGCCCCGGCTTCAGACGCCGGAGCATAAACGCCTTGATCTCGTTCCTGTCGCAGCAGAACAGCGCAGCGTCATACTGCCACAGCTCCTTGGGCTGGTAAAAGAGGTAATTACAGAAGCTTTCTTTATAATCCTGTATAAAAATGTGCTGCTTTTCCACTCCCATCCGCACCGCGATTCCGCGGAGCATCTGGGCCAGCTCCTCCGTCAGCTCCGGCACGCTGAACACAATCCCGCTGATCTCCGGAAACTGCTGCAGGGACAGCTGGATAAACTTGGACAGCAGCTCCACCGCATCATAGGTCTCCTCCCCGCAGTCGATCTTCTCTCCCGCCAGGCTTCTCTCCAGAAGCCTGGTCACCACAAAGCCTTCCTTGATCGTGACCAGGCGCTTTGCTTCCTTTCCATAGGCCCAGGTATCCCGAAGTCTTCCGACCAACAGCGGGATCTGATAATTGTCGGAATCCACTTCCAGCGTCTCAGGTTCTGACTGTTGGTCATTATAATAGCTGATCTGGCACATTTTCTCCGTGATCTCATATCCTATCATGCTCCCCTGTCCCATACAAATCAGCCTCCTTTTATGCGTCGTTCTCAAACATATGCGCAGCAGTCATGTCCTCCTGGGCATATGCCTTCATCCTGGATTCGCGGATGCTTCCTTCCGAAAGCAGAATATCATTGAGCCGGCCGTAACGCCCGTTCTCGCCTTCCCTGATCTCCTTTGAACAGCTCTCCTTCTCGCTGCGGTAGGAATTGCCGTCAATCGTTTCTTTAAAATAATATTTTAAGGTTTCATTTGCAAACAATACAAACTTCTTTACATAGATATTGTCATACATCGGAGAAAGCACTTCCGTCGAATAGTCCACGCTCTCCGAATTTCCTTTCTGGAGCTGGTAGTAGAGCATCACGCGGCTGCCCTTCTGCCCCTTATACTCGATCAGGGTCTTATCCCAGAGCTGCAGCTCAATCAGCCAGTCCTTCTCATACGACAGATAAAACGGGAAATACAGCTGCTTTCCGCAAAGCTCCTGAAGGAACTTCTTCAGCGTCCTGCGCTGGGAAGGCGTATAATCCTTGTCCGCATAATATTTGAGCACCGCGATCTTGCAGATATCAATGGTATCCTCACCCTTTTCATATTCCCTGCAGATAATGTCTATGACACTTCTGCTGATCTTCCGGTCCTCCGCCACATATTCCCTGGACATATAAGCCAGATACGCCTGCTGCAGCCGGAAATACGGCCCTTCCGCATAATAATCCTCAAACACCGGAGCCTCTGCAAAAATCTCCTCCGCAAACAGCATCTGCGTCAGGATCCGTTCACCCAGCTTATGGGTATGGACCTCATACTCCTTGGCCTCCCGCCAGAGCAGCTTCATATCCGTGGTCGCCCCGCAGTAATAATTGGCAAGGTAGGTCAGAGTCACCTTGTCGTATTGTCCCTTTTTAAACAGTTCAAAACAGATATAGGTCAGGAAATCATCGCTTTCGTAATTCGTTTCCCGGATCGTCTTGGTGCAGAGCGCAAACAGCTCCTCTTCCGTATACTGTTCCACACCTACGGACCGTACGGTCTCCAGTGTCAGCTCCTCCGCCTCTTCTTCCTGCCGCCTCAACCGCATACCGTTGATATACCGCTTGCACATATCCAGATAGCGCAGCTCGTAAAACAGACGCTTGCTCTCATAGGGAATGGAATCGGTATAGTGTCTTCCGTTCCGCGCCTCCCAAACCAGCCGGTCCGTCTTGGAATACAAAAACACCTGCGCTCCGTCTTCCGTGTAGGGGACTGTCTGGGTAATGCTCCCATCTTCGGCAACCACATGGATGAACTTCATATTCCGAACCTTGGTCGTGATCTCATAAGCATGGCAGATATCGTACAGCGCCTTTACCCTGTCCGGATTCATAAGCCGTTCCGCCACAAACCTCTTATAAATGATCCGCAGGTGCTCATCAATATGCCTGCGCTCCATCTGATTGCATGCAAATGCTTCGATCTCATCCCGGTAATGAGCATAGATCTCGCTTCCCTCATCCACATAGGAGATCAGGTTCGCGTACAAAAATGCCAGCTTATGGTAATTCAGAGAATTTCCATGCATGAAATACAGGTAGACCGAGCGCGGAAGCGCCTTCTTAAACTGGGTCTCCTTCACGGACGCCATATAAAATTCATACAGCTGGGCAATCTTCTGCTCTGACTTCACCGCCTTTTCATACCAGCGGAAATAAATATTGTCCACGCAGTTCCCCTTGATCAGAAGCGTGCAGATCGCAGTTAAGATCATGGACTCCGGATACATCTTATAGCACAGCACCAGTGTATTATATAAATGCTTGTCAAAGGTCTTGAGCTGACTTGCCAGATTCGCTGTATAGAGCGCCAGTTCCTTTGTCATAAGCTTGTATTTTGCGGCAAAGAACAGCACCCGCACCTCGAACATCCCCAGCTTTTTCAGGGAAGTACTCTTCTCCCGAAAGCAGCGGAATACGACCAGGTAAAAGATCAGGCTGTGAGGCTTTTCTTCATAAAACAGGTTCTCCATCACCCGCAGCCGCTCGCTTAAGATCTTGTATTCCGAATCCACCTGCACCAGCATGCACAGGATCTTCCAGCTCTCCGGATGCTTCATGTAATACTTGGAAATCTCTTCCGCCACACGCCGCTGTCCGATGGAATCATTGCTTAAAAGCGTCGTCAGATAGAGATAATAGGAACTCAGCTCTGCATTTTTCCCGATTGCAAACCGATTATAATTGTAGGATTCCAGAAGCATCTTGGCCTCATCCATCCGGTTTCCAATCAGGCTGATATGCGCATTCACGAGAAGATACATGTCATTCTTATCGCTCTTCTTCCGAAGCCGTTCCACCCGGCGCAGCGCCTCCTCCGTCCAGGTACTCAGCTCCTTCTTCCCGGCCTCATACTGCAGAAAGCCTTTCAGGATCCCCGCAAATTCCTGTTCCTGGGCATGATGCTCCTCATCCCGGTCTACATTCTTTTCCACCACGATCTCATAGGTCAGTGTCTCATAAGGGGTTTCCAGGATGATCTGTCCGAAGTTGCTTCCTTTGTGAAGCTTCTCGTCGTGGATGATATACTCCATCCGGTAGGAATTTCCGATAAACTCCTCGGTTGAAATCCTGGTGCGCTCTATGGACAAAAAATCGCTCTCCGTATGTACATCAATCAGAAGGTGCCCCCAGGTATTCTTCTTGATCGTAAAGATCTCCTTCCGGGTCTCAGTCAGGGAAATGAACGCCCTGCTCTCCTCCTCCAGTGTCAGGAATACCTTTTCCTTCTGCTTGCAGCCGACCAGGAATTCCTCCAGCGCCTGCTGATCCAGCTCCCATTTACGCATATTGTCGTAAAGGGCCTGGATCCTTCTGTCTTCGTATTTTAGAATCTCATAGAAGTCCCGCGAACGGAACAGCTTCTCCGCCTCGGCCGGATCCTGGAAGGATAGCTTTCTAAAATCCTCCAGACTCTGCACCTTGCCATAGCGTGTCATGACAAACGGCTTCTCGATGATGGCCGTAAACGCGATGTCAAATTCCCCGCCGTTGCAGACAATGGTAAATCTCCCGTGCTCCACGTGTCCCGGCACCAGTCCGGTACCGTCATACACATAGTAGATATTCACCGGATTGCCGTCAAAGCCTGTCTCTTCGCAGCGCATGCGGAAGGAAGAAGGATACACCAGACCCCGGATGGTTCCCTCCCCCTGGTTCTGCAGGGAAAAACTGCCTTTATATACTTCCCCTTCCCCTACCCGCATGGTAATGTGAGTCTCGGAAAAAATGATATCCGGTTGTGGAATATGAAAGTCTCCTTTGGAAAGACGCTTAATCTTATTCTTCAAATTCGTCACCTACTTCAAAACGTTCTAACAGAGTATTCCTGATCAGACGGAAACCGCCCGTCCCGAAGGGCTGTGCATTATGGAACGCCCTTTGGGTACACTACTATGGATTATAGCATTATTTTACCGTTTCTTGCAATGGTAGAATCATGAAATTTTCTCCAGCAGACACACGCATTCGATATGGACAGTCTGACAGAACTGGTCCACTGCCCTGCACTTCACCAGCTCATACCCTCTTCCCTGTATCATTTCCAGGTCTCTCGCCAGACTGGACACCTTGCAGGAAATGTAGACGATCCGGTCCGCTCCGTAATCCAGGATCTTCGGAAGCGCCTTCGGATGAATCCCGTCTCTGGGCGGATCCAGCACGATCACATCCGGTTTTTCCCCAATCTCATCCAATACTTTGAACACATCACCTGCTAGAAACCGGCAGTTGTCCAGTCCGTTTTTCGCGGCATTTTCCCTCGCTGCCTCCACCGCTTCCTCCACGATCTCTACCCCGATCACCTGTCCCGCCACCGGAGCCAGCACCTGTGCAATGGTTCCGGTTCCGCTGAACAGGTCAAAGACTGTCAGATCCCGGATATCGCCGATGTATTCCCTGACCGTCCCATACAGTATTTCCGCACCCCGGGAATTGGGCTGAAAGAAGGAAAATGGAGTCACCTTAAAATCCATCCCCAGAAGCTTTTCTGTAAAATAGTCCTGTCCGTACAGAAGCTCTGTCCTGTCGCTTCTCACCACATCCGACAGAGAGTCATTATAAATATGAAGGATCCCTGTGATCTTTCCCTCCAGCTCCAGTCCCAGAAGCCGTTCTGCCAAAGGCTGAAGGTCATGCTCCTCCTGTGTGGTGGTCACAAGATTGACCAGCAGCTCGCCGGTAGCATTTCCCCGGCGCAGCAGCAGATGTCTCAGATACCCCTGATGCTGAAGCTTCTTATAATAGGAAGTGCCCCGTTCCCGAAAAAATTGAAGTACGCAGTCCAGTACAGCCGTCATGTCCCTGTGTACCAACCTGCAGTCCGACACGGTCAGTATATCATAAGTACTTCCTTTTTTATGAAGTCCCAGCGACAAGGGCCCGTCCTTATACGCATCGCCAAAAGAAAATTCCATTTTATTCCGGTAGCCGAACTCCTCCGAATCGCCCAAAATCCCTTCAAATTCATAGCTTCGCCCGGGCGCCAGCGCCTGATCCAGGATCCGCTCGACCTGTCCGGCCTTCATCTCCAGCTGCGCTTCATAGGACATAGTCTGGTACATGCACCCTCCGCAGGCCGGAAACTGGCGGCAGACAGGCTCTCTCGTTTCCAGAGGCGACGGTTCGAGCACCTCCAGAAGCCGCCCCTGAGCGACACCCTGCTTAAACTTCTGGATCATGAAGCGAATCTTCTGACCCGGAATCCCGTTTTTTACAATCGCATACTGATCTTCCCCGTCCGGACTGATCTTCCCCTTGTTCGGAAAATCTACGCACTCGATGATCCCCTCATATATCTGCCCTTTTTTCATACTTTCCCCTTATCAATCATAATGGAATCTCCGCAGCGGCTGTTTACAGCAGATCCGATATAAAGCGCAACACAAAAAGAGGCAGAGTGCAACAGTACATCCTGCCCTGAGCCTTTGACTCTCACAACAGCCGCCAATATGACCTGACCGCCAGGGTTCTCTCCCTCCCTGCATGTATCTGTAAAAATCAGCCAGGGAGAGGAGCAGACCGCCTGACGGACAGGTCAACTATGCGCAAACCATCTTCCGGGCATCTGCCCGGAGAAACAATCACCTGCTCACCGCAGATTATACCTGGTCTTCCTCACTGAAATAATCATCGAAATCATCATCAAAATCTTCCTCGAAGTCTTCCAGATAATCCGGTGTCACGAACTTATACACTGCAAACGCAATCGCCGCAACCGCCGCGATCGCCCCGATGATCGCCAGTACCCATACGATCGTATTTTTCTGCTTTTCCGCCTCTGTTCTGTGAAGAAGTTCCTTTAACTTTGTCTCCGCGATCAATCCTTCCACCTTGCTCATAGCATCCATATTCTTTTCCGTCCTTTCCCAATCTGATCTAGGTTTCACTTATTTTTTATTATAACACTAACGATTTCAGATTACTACTAAATTATTTGATTTTTTAAAAATTTCATATATTTTGTTACAATTTTTGAAGCTTCGCAAAGGATGCAAACATCTTCCGTACCCCTGCCGAATCGAACTCTACGGTCACCTCATAATCCCTTCCGCCTTCCGTGATCACCTTCACCGTGCCTTCCCCGAACTTCATGTGGCTGACCCGGTCTCCTACCGTATAGTCCAGCCCTTTTCCCTTCGTTACTGTGAACTGCTTTGCCGCGGAATGGCTCTGGAATGGCTGCTGATGAAATGCCTTTCTCGCCTGTTGCTTTGCATTGGGCACCGGCGCGATCCGCTCCTCCTTTTCAAACATCCTCCTCTCCGTCTCCAGGAACTCCGCCGGAATCTCATTCAAAAACCGGGACATGGGATTAAACCGGATCTCGCCTCGGAGCATCCGCTGCTTTGCGCAGCTTACGGTCAGTTTTTTCTCCGCTCTCGTAATGCCTACATAGCACAGGCGCCGCTCCTCCTCCAGGTCCTCCGGATCGTCCAGGCACATGGCGCTGGGAAATAACCCGTCCTCCAGCCCGGCCAAGTATACATGGGGAAATTCCAGCCCCTTCGCGCTGTGCAGCGTCATCAGCACCACATAATCCTGGTTCTCGTCCAGGCTGTCGATATCCGCAACAAGCGCCACCTCTTCCAGAAATCCGCTAAGTGTCGGCTGGTCCCCCGCTTCCTCACAGGCCTCCTCATAGGATACGATCTTGCTCACCAGCTCGTCGATATTCTGAATCCTTGCTTCCGCATCCTCTTTATCCTCTGCGTCCAGGCTCTCTATGTACGCGGTCCTCTCCAGGATCTCTTCCATCAGCTTTGAAACCGGGATCTGATCTGCCCTGCTTTTGAAATATTCAATGAGAGCCACAAAGGAATCCAGCTTCGGGGCTGCCCGTCCGATATTCGGGATCAGATCCAGCCCCTGCAGCGCACTGTAAAATCCGATGCCCCGGGCTGACGCTGATTCCTGCACCCGGTTGATGGTGGTCAGGCCGATCCCCCGCTTCGGCACATTGACGATCCGCCGCACCGCCAGGTCATCCCTCCCGTTATCAATAGTCTTCAGATACGCCAGAAGATCCTTGATCTCCCTGCGGGCATAGAAATTGATCCCGCCTACAATCTTATAGGGAATGTTGGATGCTACAAACTTTTCCTCAAAAAGACGGGACTGGGCGTTGGTCCGGTATAGGACAGCACAGTCATTGTAACACATCCCCTCTTCTACCTGGCTTCTGATATCCTCCGCGACAAAATCTGCCTCGTCATAGGCATTATAGAACTGGCGGAACCGGATCGGAGCCCCTTCCCCGTTATCCGTCCAGAGGGTCTTGTCCTTTCTCCCCACGTTATGCCGGATCACTGCATTGGCCGCATTCAGGATATTGCCTGTGGAACGGTAGTTCTGCTCCAGCTTGATGACCCTTGCGTCCTGAAATTCCTCCTCAAAATTCAGAATATTCCGGATATTCGCCCCCCGGAACTTATAGATCGACTGATCGTCATCCCCCACCACACACAGGTTTTGATACTTGGACGCCAAAAGGCTGATGAATTTAAACTGAACCGTATTCGTATCCTGATACTCGTCCACCATGATATACCGGAACCGTTCCTGATAATACTCCAGCACATCCGGCTGTGTCTCGAAGAGCTGCACCGTCCGCAGCAGCAGATCGTCAAAATCCAGTGCGTTGCTGGCCCGCAGCTGGCTTTCGTACTCCCGGTATACCTTTGCGATATTCTTCATTCCATAATTGCCCTCCGCCCGGGCTTCATACGCGTCCGGTGTCAGTGTCTGGTCCTTTGCGGAGGAAATAGCGGCCAGAAGAGAGCTTTCTTTATAGGCCTTCGTATCAATATTCAGCCTTTTGCAGATCTCTTTCATCAGTGTCTTCTGGTCGTCACTGTCATAGATGGTAAAATTATTTTCGTATCCCAACCGGTCAATGTGTCTTCTCAGGATCCGGACACAGGCTGAATGGAAGGTACTCACCCAGACACTCTCCGCGCCGAAGCTCACCAGACGGTCCACCCTCTCCCGCATCTCCCCGGCCGCCTTGTTGGTAAATGTGATGGCCAGGATGTTCCATGGATTGACCCCTTTTTCTTCCATCAGGTAGGCGATCCTGTGGGTCAGCACTCTGGTCTTTCCGGAGCCTGCTCCTGCCAGGATGAGAAGCGGCCCTTCCGTATGATATACGGCCTCCCTCTGCTGTTCATTCAATGAATCATATATACTCATAATCTTCTCCTTTTTGTACAGATTTCATTCTTCATGACCTTTTCCGGCTCATCCGTATTTCCCGCGGAGTACAGCCGTAGACCTCATGGAACATTTTGTTGAACAGCTTATAATTCGTAAATCCATGCTTTTCCGCCAGCTCCATGATCCCAAATTCGGTATTGCATATTTCCTGATAAATATGCATCAGGCGCACCTGATTGACATACCTTGTAAACGTCACGCCCATATTTTTCCGGAAAAAACGGCTGAAATATTCTCTGCTCAGATAGAAATGGGCGGCGATGCTTTCCAGGGAGATCAGCTCTTTGTGGTGAAGCTCAATGTATTCGATGATCTCCTCCATCCGCTCCAGGTTCTCCCGCTTTTCCGGCTTCTGCACCCATTCCCCGGTCTCCGCAAACTGATTGACCAGCTCGAAAAATATCTCCATCGCAATGGCCTGGCTTTTCAGCTTATACCCTGTAGGATGCATAACATACAAAGGCGGAAGCCCTTTCAACAGCTCGCAGATCTCCAGATACGCATCCAGCTTCTCCTTCTGCAGCTCGGCCCTGGCGCATTGAAAATGGTATTCGTCCAGGTTCGGAATAAAATTCTTCATGCTGCTGCGGGAAAAATGGATGACTACCATCATGGATTCCCCTCTGCACCGGAACTCATGCAGCTGGTTGGAATCGATCACCACGAACTCTCCGGCCACCACCGGATAATCCTTTCCCTCGATGGCTATCTTCGCGTTTCCATTCAGGATATAAATCAGCTCAACCGCCGAATGCCAGTGGACCGGATTATATTTCCGGATATTCGTATAATAATGGATCTGCACTCCGGTCCGCTCCAGTTTAAATAACGGCTCATAAATCATATTTCGATCTGCCTTTCCCCGTACTTGAAAACAGCAGGCCCCGGATCATCCGGCACCTGCCTGTCCTCTATAAAAAACAAATACATTCCTCCAGGATCTTTTTAAGCCTGATCAGGCCCTTGACGCGCCGTCTACGGACAGCACTTCTCCTGTCACATAGGAAGCCATGTCGCTGGCCAGGAATAAAAACGCGTTCGCAACATCCTCCGGTTCCCCGATCCTGCGCAGCGGGATCGTTGCGATCAGCGGCTGGATCATGGAATCCGGGAGCGCTGCTACCATGTCGGTCTTTGTGATTCCAGGAGCCACCGCGTTCACACGGATATTGCTCGGTCCCAGTTCTCTTGCCAGAGAGAGCGTCAGTCCGTTCACCGCAAACTTACTTGTAGGGTAGGCAACGCCACCGGGCTGTCCGGAAATGCTGACCATGGAGCTGGTATTCAGGATGCATCCGCCTCCCTGCTCCTTCATGATCTTAACGACCGGATGGATCGCGTTGAAGATTGCGTTTACATTCAACTTCATCACCTTTTCAAACTGCCCTGCTTTATATTGATCGATCTTCGTGCTGTCCGATACACCGGCATTATTGACCAAGATGTCGATTCTTCCATACTTATCCCTGATCTCCTGAATGGCCTTGTCCATCTCTTCCTCATTAGTCAGATCCGGATGCGCGCCCTCCACCGGCCAGTCCGGATTCTCCGCCTTCAGAGAAGCAAGCGCCTTCTCCACAGTCTCTTCCCTTGATCCGAACAGGATGACCTTTGCGCCGTTCTCCAGATACTTTTTCACAACGGCGTATCCAATCCCTCTTGTTCCTCCGGTTACGACAGCTACCTTGTCTTTTAACATCATAAAATCCTCCTTATGATCTGAAACATTTGCACTAAGATTATCATAATTTCATAGAAAATGGAAGCCCTTTTGTGAAACTTCAACAATAAATCTTTTCCTTGCCATCTGGTTTTAAATACTATATAATAATTCCATCGAGGTGATAACATGAAAATAGACGCAAGTGATATGCTGAACAGCATTTTAGAAAGCCTTTCCCGGATCGACTATATCCATGCGGATGAGATTCCGAATATTGACCTGTATATGGATCAGGTGACCACCTTCATGGATTCGCAGCTCTCCTCTACCCGGCGCTACGAGCAGGACAAGATCCTGACCAAGACCATGATCAACAATTATGCCAAGAACAATCTTCTTCCCCCGCCGGTCCGGAAGAAGTATACGAAAGAACACGTACTGATCCTGATCTTCATTTATTATTTTAAAAATATCCTGTCCATCAAGGATATCGAGATGCTTCTGCACCCTCTCACGGAAAAGTATTTCCACAAGGAGGATGCCTTCAATCTCACGTCCATTTATGAAGAAGTGTGTTCGATGGAAAAAGCAGATGTCGAGCCGCTCATGGAAGAAATGAAAAGCATCTATGCAAGGGCCATGGATTCCTTCACGGAGGCTCCGGAGGAGGACCGGGCATATCTGCAGCTCTTCTCCCTGATCTGCAGTCTCAGCTTTGATGTATATGTAAAAAAGATGATCATTGAAAAGCTGATCGACTCCATGCCGGAGTTAAAATAAATTCCGGCGCTATCTATAAAACCGTCCTGGAATCCGGCGGTCTTCCGATTCCGGGGCGGCTGTACTGTAAGTTCCACTCCGTCTATCAATCTGCCGGGTCCTCCTCCTGGTCGATCCGCGCAAACACCATATCGTACCCGTCGTTTCCATAATTCAAAGAACGGTTTACACGGCTGATCGTCGCCGTAGAGGCGCCTGTCTTTTCCGCGATTTCCAGATAAGTCTTCTTTTCCCTCAGCATTTTCGCCACCTCAAACCGCTGCGAAAGGGACAGCAGTTCATTGATCGTACAGATATCCTCAAAGAAGGTATAGCACTCCTCTTTGTCTTTTAAGCTCAGTATTGCGCTAAACAAATAATCAACCGCCTCTGTTCTAATCTTCTTACTCATAAAGCCCTCTCCTTTGTTACTCCGTTACAATTAACAGCCTTTTCCATTTTAGCACACTAAACTTTTAAAGTCCATACTTCAATATATTTTTCAGGAAATTCCTCACCAGTCTCTGATCCCCACATATAGTAATAAAGATTGAGATATCATTTTTCAGGAGGATTTATGAAAAAGCGTTTGATTGCCTTACTTCTTACTACGGCTCTCGCCGGTCTGACATTCACGGCCTGCGGTGAAAAGCAGGCACAGGAGACTGCAAAACCAGAGGAAAAGACCGAAGAAACCACATCGTCCACAGCTGCGCCTGCACCGAAAAAGGAAATGACCGACATCACGTTAAATGAAGTGGCTCATTCCATTTTTTACGCTCCCATGTATGTTGCCATCGAGGAAGGATATTTTGAGGAGGAAAATATCCGGCTCGATCTGGTCTGCGGATTCGGGGCCGACAAGGTTATGACCGCCGTACTTTCCGGCGAAGCAGATATCGGGTTCATGGGGTCAGAATCTTCGATCTATACCTATAATGAAGGGGCAAATGATTATGTGGTCAATTTTGCCCAGCTCACCCAGCGGGCCGGCAACTTCCTTGTTGCCCGGGAGGAAATGCCGGAATTTTCATGGAATGACTTGAAGGGGAAGACGGTTCTCGGGGGAAGAAAAGGCGGAATGCCGGAAATGGTCTTTGAATTTATTTTGAAAGAAAACGGGATTGACCCTGCTTCGGATCTGGAGATCAACCAGAGCATTGACTTCGGCGCTACTGCCGCGGCATTTTCAGAAAATCTGGGGGATTTTACGGTAGAGTTTGAGCCAGGAGCAACCGCCCTGGAGACAGAAGGCAAGGGCTATGTCGTAGCATCCCTCGGGGAAGACAGCGGATACGTGCCCTATACAGCTTACAGCGCAAAGCAGAGCTTTATGGAAGAGCATCCGGAGACGATCCAGAGCTTTGTCAATGCGCTCCAGAAAGGCATGGATTATGTACAGTCCCATACCCCGGCAGAGATTGCCAAGGCGATCGAACCTCAGTTTCCGGAATCGGACCTGGAAACCATTACTACGATCGTGACAAGATATTATGATCAGGATACGTGGAAAGAAAATCTGATCTTTGAAAAATCCAGCTTTGAACTGCTCCAGGATATTCTGGAAAGTGCCGGAGAATTAGAAAAACGTGCGCCTTATGAAGATCTGGTAACAACGACCTATGCTGAGACAGCAGTAAAATAAGATTAAAGGCAAGCCCGGGAGAGACATTCCCCGTAAGGGGGATGTCTGCCCGCGGCAGTCCTTCTATATTTCTTCTATCATTTTTCCATATCCTGGCTTCACAAAATATTATAGGTTTGTTAACAATCCGTTCAAAAATGTATCACATTTTTTCCACAACTCAAAGATATAATGTAACTGTTCGAAGATAAGAACACTTTTTCATAAACTTTTTCCCCCTTTGAGTCACAGCAATGTGGCTCTTTCCTTTTATAAAGAAATATTGTTTTTTCAAACGGCTCACACCTGTTTCAGGAATGAGCCGCAGTAAAAAACATATTCAGATCTTTTGGAAGCGGAAAGAAATTCCTTTATTCATACTCATCGTCAAACGGATCGTCATAATCATCTGAATCATCATAGCCGTCCGAATTTCTCGACACAATTCCCAGTACAAGGAAGATCAGGCCGAACACCGCCCCTCCGATGGCACAAAACAGGAACATCTTGTCGTCCCCGCGCTTGAGGAATGTAAATACGGCTGCTCCAAAATAAAAGATCATA
>ERZ808051.842-NODE-842-length-26057-cov-7.917360_pt1 | contig 26057 bp, 18 predicted proteins | sample MGYA00380199_ERZ808051 | MGnify/ENA primary metagenome ERZ808051 (study PRJEB31490, sample SAMN06133391) | mouse gut metagenome | isolation source: J11 | host: mice | place: China: Chengdu | collected 2015-05 ...
GTAGCTTGAGGGTTTTCATATCTTTAGTATGGCAAGTTTAATTTTGACTTACAACCCTTTAACGACTTCTTACGACAGTGTGTGTCGCCTTATATCCACCCCCTGAAGTGGGTGGTTTTACGGCGACTGGTGATAAAAAACTTATCGTTAGCCGTCTGACAGCACTATTCATGCTGTTTGGCTAGCTCCCACAAAGCATCCATTTCCTGTAAGCTGCTGTCCTCTGCGGTCTTACCTTGCTTGGCCAGCTCAGACTCAATAAAACTAAAGCGTGAACGAAACTTATGCACGCAGGTCAAAGTGGCTGCTTCGGCATCTAAGTTAAGTTTGCGTGCCACATTGACTAAGCCAAAAACACAATCGCCGAGCTCTTTTTCCAGCTCTTTTTTATGAGAGTCACCAACACGCTCGCCCTCTTGCGGTAGAATCTGTTTTAATTCAGCAATCTCTTCTTCTAACTTTTCTACGGCTCCAGCAACGCCCTCCCAATCAAAACCAAGCTTACTGGCCGCTTTTTGCAGACTTTGCGCTTGCATTAAGGCACTGCCTGCTTTGACTGAGTCTAGGCTACGTTTTGGCTTACCACGGCGCTCACGTTCGGCGTTTTCTAGTGCTTTAATCTCATCCCAGCGCTTTTTAACGGCTGCTTCGTCAACCAATTTATCCCCTTCAAATACATGGGGATGACGGCGAATCAATTTACTTTGCAAAGTATAAATCACATCACCCAAATCAAACTGCTGCTGCTCGGCATAAATTTGGCAATGAAAAATCACCTGTAATAACACATCGCCAAGCTCCCCCTTAATGTCTTCAATATCACCCTCTTGAATGGCTTCAGCCAACTCATACGCCTCTTCTATCGCATAAGGAATTAGACTATGGTTGGTCTGCTTAATGTCCCACGGGCAATCAGCACGCAGTCTGGCCATCAAGGCTAATAAATCCTCTATCTCTGTCGTTGCTTTGGGCGTGCCGGCAACGGGGTTTGGTGCGGTTATGCTGTGCTCTAGCTCAGTTTTATTGTGTGGTGACATGACCCTACTTCCCTTTGATTCGTTTTAATCTTGAAAATAATAAGCGAGTGACCGTTCGCCCCGAATAATTTTGGCGAATAGTGATTTTCTCTTGTTAATTTGCGCTTTTATTTTTCTGTTTAAATATTTTGACAGATTCTAATAAATGGCCAAGTTTGCTCTAATAATAGCGTTACTTAGACTGTCATATTTGCAGTGTATCATTTTACCAGTGTCTTGATGACTTGGTAGAACATAACTCGGCTTCGTTGTGATGAGCCCAACAATACACCTGTAAATAAGAAGAAAAAAGCTATGACTGATCAAACACACCTTTCCTCAACTCAACCTCTCAAATCTAACCACTCAAACAATTTCTCTGCCCCTCCTATTTTAAAAAATATTGCGGTGATTGGTGCCGGTTATGTGGGATTATCCAACGCCATTTTATTGGCACAGGCTCATTTAAATACACAAGTGACGCTGTTTGATATCGACCCAAACAAGATAGAGCTACTAAAGCAAAATCAGTCCCCGCTCCAAGATACAGAGATTCGTGATTATCTGACCAATAAACCGCTAAACCTAAGCGCTACACTGCAATCAGTGATAGACAATCAGGGCATCTATCAACACTGTGATTTGGTAATTATTGCCACACCAACCAATTATGATGTGGCCTCGGGTAAGTTTGACACTTCCTCAGTTGAAGCCAGCATTACTGCAGTTCGAGCGCAAAACGCTACCGTGCCTATTGTCATTAAATCAACCATTCCGATTGGCTTTACCGACAGCATGCGTCAACAGTTTGATAATCAGATTTTATTTATGCCTGAATTCCTACGCGAAGGCCAAGCCTTGTATGATAACTTATATCCCTCACGCATCATCTTGGGTGCCACTTGTGAGCAGCAAGCGTTGGCCGCGGCATTAATGAGCTTGTATCAACAAGCTAGCCTGGCCCCTAATGTGGCAACGCTTATGATGCCTCCGACTGAAGCAGAAGCAGTGAAACTGTTTGCTAACAGCTATCTGGCCACACGCATTGCATTTTTTAATGAGTTAGACAGCTTTGCCGAAAAGTATCAGCTAAATAGCCAGTCTGTTATTACTGGGGTTGGCTTAGATCCACGCATTGGTCAACATTATAACAACCCCTCATTTGGCTATGGTGGCTACTGCCTACCCAAAGATACGCAGCAGCTTAAAGCCAACTATGCGGGTATTCCTGCCAACTTAATTCATGCTGTGGTGGATGCCAACAACACCCGAAAACGTTTTATCGCCCGTCAAATTATCGACAAAAAACCGCATAAAGTGGGGGTTTACCGCCTAAGTATGAAAAAAGACGCCGATAACTTTAGAGACTCGGCAATACTTGATGTGATTAATATACTGAAACAGTATGGGATGAATATCAGTATTTACGAACCTGCTTTAGAGGCGGATAGTTTTGAAGGCTGCACCGTAATTAATAACTTAGAGGATTTTAAACAGCAAAACGATCTAATTATCGCCAACCGCTGGCATGATGAGCTGTTAGATATCAAAGATAAGGTTTACTCAAGAGACGTGTTTGGCTATAGTTAACCCCTATATCTAAGCCTATTTCATGGCGCACTGAGTTTACCTGTTTTAGTACTGATTATTTGTACTGCTCATTTAATTGATAAAAAGGCTTCACATGACCCTACCTAATAATTCTGATAACTCTCATCTTAGCTCTAGCTCAAATGATGCTTTAGCCCATCGCCCAATCACCTCTTTTAAAGCCTATGACATTCGTGGCGAATTGGGCGTTAACCTTGATGAAGACATTGCTTATCGTATCGGCCGTGCTTTTGCCCAGATTTTAGCCAGTCAAAAAAATGACAGTCAAGGTAACGAGACCTTAGAAAATAGCATCGTTATTGGCTGCGATATCCGCGACTCAAGCGAAATGCTTAAACAGGCCACCATTCGCGGTATTATCGATGCGGGTGTTGATGTTATTGACCTTGGCATGACCGGTACCGAAGAGGTATATTTTGGCACCAGTCACTATAATGCATTGGGCGGCATTGAAGTCACCGCCAGTCACAACCCTATTAATTACAATGGTCTAAAGCTGGTCCGTGAAGGCTCAAGACCTATTAGTGCCGATTCAGGATTAGCAGAGATTCAAGCTTTAGCAGAACAAGGTAATTTTGCCGCCTCTACTCAAGCCGGCAAAGTAGTAGAAAGGTTTGATAAAACCGCTTATGTCGATCATTTAATGAGCTTTATCGATACTGATAAGCTGGTGCCATTAAAGATTGTGATCAACTCAGGCAATGGTAGTGCTGGTCCCACAGTAGACCTATTAGAACAGCGTTTACAGCAAAAAAATGCCCCCATTGAGATTATCAAAGTACACCACACCCCAGATGGCAGTTTCCCCAATGGCATCCCCAATCCTATGATTTTGGCCAACCGTGAATCTACCAAGCAAGCGGTTATCGAAAATAAAGCCGACTTAGGTATCGCTTTCGACGGCGACTTTGACCGCTGTTTTTTATTTGATGCTCAAGGTGAGTTTGTGGAAGGCAGTTATGTGGTTGGTATGTTGGCACAAGCCTTTTTGCAAAAGCATCAAGGCGCGGCCATCGTCTACGACCCTCGTGTACTCTACAACACTGAAGCACTTATAGAAGAAGGTAGGGGTAAAGCGGTAATCAGTAAATCAGGTCACTCTTTTATCAAGCAAGTTATGCGCGAGTCTGGCGCAGTCTATGGCGGTGAAATGAGTGCTCACCACTATTTCCGTGACTTCTTTTATTGCGATAGCGGCATGATTCCATGGTTGCTAACTATTGAGCTATTATCAACCACAGGTAAATCTTTAGGCCAACTGGTCAATGAGCGCATCAGTGCCTACCCAAGCTCAGGCGAGATTAACTTTAAACTGACTCAAGCTGGTAGCGATGAAGTCATTAGCACCATTGAAGATTATTTTAGAGCTCAAAATCCTGAGAAGAACACCTTGGATGGCTTAAGCCTAGACTTTGGCCAGTGGCGTTTTAATATCCGTGCTTCTAACACTGAACCGCTGATTCGTCTTAATATTGAAACCAAAGGCGATGAAGCTTTATTAGCTGAAAAAACGGCAGAAATTAAGCAATGGTTAGCCACTCAAGGTGCTGAAGTTGCCTAACTGCTTAGCTGCTTAATTGCTTAGTTTACTAATCTATCAAGCCAACCCTTAGATACTTAGCCCAATAAAAACCCCGTTAACCATTTTTGGATTAACGGGGTTTTGTTTTCAAGGATCGTTTTAAGCTAACTGACAACTATTAATATAAGTAGCCATACAATCAGACTGCTTATTTACTGCGACCAATGCCTTGATAATCACCGGTTAATGATTCAGTTTGATCCTTAGTAAAGGCATTTTGCGCATCAAACACCGGTATTACCACTTCATTAATGGCGCTAATAGGCAAACGTTTGGTGTCTGGCCATGACAAGACAAATAAAGCATCACAATGAGCCAATTGCTCAGTCGGGGTTTCAATAAACTGTAGCAGTGGCTGATCAGGATACAGTCCTGCCAGCTCACTTTCAGCCTCTAAAGCATAAACCTGAGTGGTGATGTTATACGACCACAATAGGGTTAATAGCGGATGAATCGCTGCTTCAGAAGTACGACCAGAGCCTGATTTATAGCTTGCTCCCCAAATGGCGACCTGCTTATTCTCAATGGCTCCGTCAAAATACTGCCAAAATTTACGGAAAATAAGTTCTTTTTGGTCATTGTTGATTAGATCCACAGTTTGCATTAAACGGTGATCTACCTGAGTGTGTGCCAAAGTTTGTTGTAATGCTTTGAGCTCGGCTGGCAAAGTAGTGCCCCCAAAGCCCCAACCTGCCTTGAGATAACTGCTGCCAATACGAGTGTCTAAACCCATAATATCAGCCACTTCTTGGATATCCACGCCTTGGTGATCAGCCAGTCTTGACCACTCATTCATAAAGCTGACTCTAGTAGCAAGCATACTCATAATCGCACTACGCGAAAATTCGATAGTCGCAATATCACTAATATAGCTGCGCTGAGCTTGGGCAATTAACGGCTGCAATACCGCTACTTTATCGATAGAGTCTGCCGTCTTCTCCCCCATCAGCCACAGCTTAGGCGATAGCATCGAAGGATAGGCACTGCCATCTTGTAAGAATACAAAAGGCACGTAATACACCCAAGGGCGTTGGCAATAATGGGCAATGTCTGCAAAAACGCCCAGGGTACTAATGCCACTTAAGATCACCGGAGTCTGACTGGGTACTTGGCTTTCATTTAGCTGAGTTACCCAAACTGGCTTATTGTCATGGGTCTGACACCAAGTCTCAGGTAAATCGCTATGAAATAGCCAATAGAAGCTTGCTGCCTGCTCAGCAAATATCTCAGAGGCTAGTTCTGGAATAGGCTGTACGACGATGCTATTTTGATTTAAATAAAGCTGCCATAAAGCCTGCTGCTGATGCTCAAACTCATAATTAGCTAAAGTATGCTCAAGCTCTTGCTGATTGGCATACAAGCTCACTTTATTGCCCAAACTCACCATTACCGTGGCGGTGGTCAGGGCATCAATTGAGTGGCCAACAATAACGCACTGGCTATCTTCTACCCTCTTGTTAGGATTTACACTGGCTGGCATGGTCATCAAATATCATCCTTTTTATTATTTTTAGTAGTCATTAGTAAGCTTCATGCCTCATGTAGGCTGCTTACTCTTCAATTTGTTTATTAATATGCTGCAATAACGCTTGGGTAGAGCTGTCAAAAACAGCTTGCCCCTCTGCTATTTCAGCTGAGCTTGACTCTGATTTTGCTAAATGGATATGTGAGAACACTTCATCGGCTACTTTCTTACCCATTTCTACGCCCCACTGGTCAAAGGGGTTGATATCCCAAATACTGGCCATGACAAATACTTTATGCTCATACAAAGCGATTAGAGCACCGAAACTGGCTGGGGTTAGCTTATCTAATAAAATTGTTGTTGAGGGCTGATTGCCACGATAGCGTTTGAATTTATCTAGCTCAGAGATTTCTTGCTCAGGTTTGGGGGCTAGAGCATCATTACCAAAAGCCAACACTCGGCTTTGAGCCAAACAGTTGGCCAAAGATAAAGCATGTTGACGCTTTAACTCAGTAGATTCAGACTCTTGGTAGTAATTAACGCAGGCAATAAAATCACAAGAGACTTTTTGAGTGCCTTGGTGTAACAGCTGATAAAAAGCATGCTGAGCATTTGAGCCAATCTCACCCCATAAAATTGGGCAAGTGGCATAGGCAACAGGCTGCCCATCATGGGTCACCGATTTACCATTACTCTCCATCTCCAGCTGAGTTAAGTAGCTAGGGAAATATTTAAGGCGACCATCATAAGGCAGTACGGTATGCGCATTAATAGCTAAAAAGGTACTGTTCCAAACCCCAATCAGTCCTAATAATACCGGTAAATTCTGATCAAAGTCAGCGTGTAAAAAATGCTGGTCCATCGCATAAGCGCCTTGTAGCATTTCATTAAAACGCTCAGTGCCAATACGTATCGCCACCGCAAGTCCAATAGCCGACCACATTGAGAAACGGCCACCAACCCAGTCCCAAAGTTTTAACTGATGCTCTGGAGCAATACCCCAAGCACTAACCTTTTCTGGATTGGCAGAAATACCAATAAAATGCCGGCGTAGTAACGTGGCCTGACTCGCTCCGGTACTCATCAACCAAGCTCGAGCTGTCTCAGCATTCGATAGAGTATCTACAGTACCAAAGGACTTAGAGGAGATGATAAATAAGGTCGTTTCTGGGTTAAGATGCTCTAATAAGCTACCTAACTGAGTGCCATCCATATTAGACACAAAGTGTACTTGGATATCACTGTCCGCCCACTCATCGAGCGCTGTATTGGCCATAACGGGACCCAAATCTGAGCCCCCTACCCCAATATTTACCACATCAGTAATGGCTTTACCCGAATAGCCCCGCCAGATACCATTGCGAATTCGGTTCACCAAATCCGCCGCTTTCTCTAGGCTATCATGGACCTCTGCGACCACATCCACGCCTTGGTGTGATAGTTCAGCGGTCTTTGGTAGACGTAGTGCGGTGTGTAGTGCCGCTCTATCCTCACTACTATTTACCTTGTCCCCTTGATACAGGCTGTGGATTCTTTGCTGCAAACCACAAGCTTCCGCTAACTCAATCAGCCGCTGCTTGACGGAGTCATCTAACAGTTGCTTGGAGTAATCAAAATAAACCCCTGCCGCCTGGACGCTAAACTTTTGTGCTCTATCTCGCCGTTCTGCAAATAGCTGCGTTAAAGACCAAGGCTTTTGTGCTAACTGTTGTAGCTGTTGCCACTCAGGCAATTGAGTAGGTAAAGGATTATTTCTACTGGCGTTCATCATAGTAAAGGGACTCGATAGGACTAAAGTTAGGCTTGTAGCTGCTGCTCGGCAAAGTAGATAAAGGCCTTCATGTAGCTGGTCATATCGCCTGCATCAAAACTTTCGCCCAGCATAGTAGTGATATCTACCCCTTGAGTACTGATTAGCGCATCAATGGCATCGGTCAGCTGAATCTCACCGCCCACTGAAGGTTTTGTCTCAGCCAAATAATCGAAAATAGAAGCGGTAAAGACATAACGCCCTACTACAGCTAAGTTAGAAGGGGCATCTGCTAGCTGCGGCTTTTCGACAAAGCCTGCTACTGCAAAGTTAGCATTTTTATCATCAGACAGCTGTGCCAATTGATCGGCTTCTTTTAGCTTAGCAATACCATATTTATGCACATCTTCATCGGCCACAGCACTTACTAAGATTTGAGAATGTTTGCTTTGTTCAAAGCTCTGGATCATATAGGCCAGGTTGTCTTTGTCCATATCGGTAGTAAATGGGTTAAGCACCACGTCAGGCAGCAATACCGCAAAGGGATTGTCGCCTACGATAGGACGTGCCTTTAATACCGCATGACCTAGACCTAATGGCTTGCCCTGACGAATCATAGATACAGACACATCTTCTGGTAGCCAGTTTAAGCTATCAGCAAGCTCCTCTTTGCCCTTAGCGCGTAGCTGATTGTCTAGCTCAGCATTGACATCAAAGTAGTTCTCGATGGCGCTTTTTTGCGCATGACCCACCAACACAATGTGCTTAATACCGGCGGCAATGGCTTCTTCAATGACGTAATGAATGGCCGGACGATTACCCAGTGGCAACAGCTCTTTGGGCACAGACTTTGATAAAGGCAACATACGGGTGCCGAAGCCGGCAACAGGGATAACAGCATGAGTAACTTGAGTGGTCATAAGCATCCAACTTTGATAAATTTAGAATTTAAAAATATAAGCCGCTCTATTGTAGCAAACTTATATGACCGTATTGAAAACAAAAAAAAGAGCATCCCGAAGGATGCCCTTTTTCATTCAAAGACAGGGTTTAATCTGTCTGAGAGACAAAGCAAATTACCAACCAGTAACTTCTTTAACTGTCTCACCAATCTTAGATGGGTCACGAGTGTACGCGATGCCCGCTTCTTCGAATGCTTTGAATTTTTCTTCAGCAGTACCTTTACCACCAGAGATAATCGCACCAGCATGGCCCATACGCTTACCTTTAGGGGCAGTAACACCAGCGATGTAACCGATAACTGGCTTAGTTACATGGTCTTTGATGTAAGCTGCTGCTTCTTCTTCAGCAGTACCACCGATTTCACCGATTAGTACGATAGCTTCAGTTTGTGGATCTTCTTCAAACATCTTCAAGCAATCGATTTGGTTCATACCTGGGATTGGGTCACCACCAATACCGATACAAGTTGACTGACCGAAGCCTAGTTTAGTGGTTTGAGCCACAGCTTCATAAGTCAAAGTACCTGAACGTGAGATGATGCCCACTTTACCTGGTAAGTGGATGTGGCCTGGCATAATACCGATCTTGCACTGACCTGGAGTGATTACGCCTGGGCAGTTTGGACCAACCATTTTCACATCGCCAGCTTGCTCGATGTAACGTTTTGCTTTTAGCATGTCTAAAGTTGGAACACCTTCAGTGATCACAACGATTAGCTTAACGCCTGCGTCTACCGCTTCGATGATTGAGTCTAGTACGAAAGGAGCTGGAACATAGATAACTGACGCATCAGCGTTAGTTGCTTCCATAGCTTCCGCCATAGTGTTGAATACTGGCAGACCTAGGTGAGTTTGACCACCTTTACCTGGGGTTACACCACCAACAACTTTAGTACCGTATTCGATAGCTTGTTCTGAATGGAAAGTACCGTTTTTACCAGTAAAACCTTGCACCAATACTTTGGTGTCTTTATCAATTAATACACTCATTATTTACTCCTAATTATGGTCACTTATTTGGGATTATGCAGTTTTTACAGCATCAACAATTTTTTGCGCAGCGTCTGATAAGCCTTGAGCTGAAATGATTTCAACGTCAGATTCATCTAATAGCTTAGCACCTAACTCAGCATTGTTACCTTCTAAGCGAACCACTACAGGTACAGTTACATTCACTTCTTTAACCGCTGCAATAATTGCTTCAGCAATCATGTCACAACGTACGATACCACCGAAGATGTTGATTAGAACGCCTTGTACGCTGTCATCTTCTAAGATGATTTTGAATGCTTCTACAACGCGATCTTTAGTAGCACCACCACCAACGTCTAGGAAGTTAGCTGGCTTACCGCCGTATAGTTTGATGATGTCCATTGTTGCCATAGCAAGACCGGCACCGTTAACCATACAACCGATGTTACCTTCTAGAGCAACATAGTTTAGGTCAAATTCAGCTGCTTTAAGCTCACGCTCGTTTTCTTGTGATGGGTCATGCAATTCAGCGATTTTTGGCTGACGGAATAAAGCGTTTGAATCCACACCGATTTTGCCATCAACACAAGCCAATTCACCATTTTCACGAACAGCTAGTGGGTTGATTTCAATCATATCGAAATCGTTTTCGATGAATGCTTGATAAGCACCAGTCATTAGTTTAACGAACTGGTTGATTTGCTTGCCTTCTAGACCTAGTTTGAAACCTACTTCACGAGCTTGGAAAGGTAATAAACCTACTAAAGGATCTACTGTGATGCTGAAGATTTTCTCTGGAGTTTCTTCTGCAACTTTTTCAATCTCAACACCACCTTCCGTTGAAGCCATGAAAGTTACGCGGCGAGTAGCACGGTCAACTACCGCACCTAGGTATAGCTCAGTTTGTACTGGGTACATGTCTTCTGCAACTAGTACGAAGTTTACTGGCTGACCTTCAGCGTCTGTTTGATAAGTAACTAAGTTAGTACCAATTAGGCTATCAGCAATTTCTTTGGCTTCTTCACGAGTTTTAGCAAGCTTAACACCACCTGCTTTACCACGGCCACCAGCGTGAACCTGTGCTTTAATTACAGCAACGTCAGTTGGCGTTTTGTCAAAAGCTTCTGCAGCTTCGTCACCAGAGTATGCAATGATACCTTTCTGGATTGGTAAGCCGTAGCTCTCTAGCAATAGTTTTGCTTGATACTCATGTAAATTCATAAAGTTATCCTTTAGTTTTTTATTTAACAGGTAAAGCTGACACCAGATGCCTAAATCTTTCTAGTGTCAGCAACTTAATTAGTAACAGACTTTTATATCAATACTGATTAGCACTTCACTAAGTCTATAACTGTTTCTTATTTACGCTTTTTACGTTGGATTGCGTGGATAGCACGACCATCAGCTGAAAGAGCTGCTTCATGGACAGCTTCACTGATCGTTGGGTGAGCAAATGTCATTAACTGTAGGTCTTCAATGCTTGAAACGAATTCCATAGCAATCATACCTTGGTGAACGATATCGCCTGCACCTGCACAGATAGCGTGCATACCTAATAAACGGTCAGTTTTGGCATCAGCAACTACTTTGATTGAACCTTGACCTTCACTTTGTGCTAAAGCACGGCCGTTCGCTGCTAAGTTGAATGAACCGGTCTTAACTTCGTAGCCTTGCTCTTTAGCAGCTTGCTCAGTTAAGCCAACCCATGCGATTTCTGGGTGAGTATAGATAACGTTGATGATGGTGTCATAGTTAACTTGCGCTTTTTCACCATGGATACGCTCAACGGCCATCATACCCTCTTCCATTGCTTTGTGAGCAAGCATTGGACCACGTACCAAGTCACCGATAGCGTATACGCCATCTAGGTTAGTCTTACACTGATCATCTACTTCAACCAAACCACGGTCAGTTAAAGTGATACCTGAATCTTCACCTAGAAGTTTTTCAGAGTAAGCACGGCGACCCACACAAACGATTAGCTTGTCGAAAGTTTCCTCAGAAGACTCGCCACCTTTTTCGCTGGTCACAACCACTTGGGCGTCTTTAACTTCAGCGTTGGTTACTTTGGTATCAACACGGATGTCTAGACCTTGTTTCTTAAGCAGTTTGCCCGCTTCTTTAGAGATGTCTTTGTCCGCAGCTGCTAGGAACTCAGGTAGGGCTTCATATACCACTACTTCAGCACCTAGACGACGCCATACTGAACCTAGCTCAAGACCGATAACACCAGCACCGATTACGCCTAAACGCTTAGGCGTTTCAGTGAAATCTAGAGCACCAGTTGAATCAACGATAATACCTTCTTCATTGTTAACTGGAGCAACAGGGATATCGATAGGCACAGAACCGGCGGCTAAGATAACGTTTTTAGCAGTGATAACGGTTTCTGACTCATCTTCTAGAGCAGTAAATTTAACTTTTTTCTCGTCGCCTTTACCGTCAACTAAAGTACCCCAGCCTTGTAACCAGTCAACGCCGTTGCCTTTAAGAAGCATAGCAACACCGCCAGTTAACTGCTTAACGATACCTTCTTTACGCTCGATCATTTTAGCAACGTCGATTTCAACGTCACCAGTAGTGATGCCATGCTCTTCTAGATCATGCTTAGTGGCTTCATAACGATGTGATGAATCAAGTAACGCTTTTGATGGGATACAACCTACGTTTAAGCAAGTACCGCCCAATGCAGGCTCACCTTTATAAACGCGTTTTTCGATACAAGCAACGCTCATACCCAATTGACCGGCACGAATAGCGGCTTCATAACCACCTGGACCACCGCCAATAACGACTAAATCATAATTGTCTTTCATAGTATATTCCGTCTTTTAATCAAAGAGTTTTACAAGCTCTTTTATTTATAGTTTGAATTATGAAATGACCTATTCATTCATTCTTATTCAGTTAATCAGCACTGGGTTTGCCACAAGGCTTACCTGTATTTAAAAAAGTATGTGCTAAATAACTTAATAATCAATCAATCCATAACGAAAAAGCTTGTACCGGAATTATTCCGATACAAGCCCGTTGACCTTATAGGTCAAGTAATAGTCTTGCTGGATCTTCGATCAGCTCTTTGATAGTTACTAAGAACTGTACCGCGTCTTTACCATCAATCATACGGTGGTCATAAGACAGCGCTAGGTACATCATTGGTAAGATTTCAACTTGACCATTAACTGCCATAGGACGATCGTTGATAGCGTGCATACCTAAGATTGCAGTTTGTGGTGGGTTTAAGATAGGAGTAGACATTAATGAACCGAATACACCACCGTTAGTGATAGTGAAAGTACCACCAGTCATTTCTTGTAGTGATAACTTACCATCACGAGCTTTACCAGCGAATTCACGGATACCCGCTTCAACATCAGCCATGCTCATACGGTCTGTATCACGTAGTACAGGTACTACTAGACCACGGTCTGAAGATACGGCAACACCTACGTCATAGTAACCGTGATAAACGATGTCATCACCGTCGATTGAAGCGTTAACTGCTGGGAAGCGTTTTAGAGCTTCAGTAGCCGCTTTAACGAACAGTGACATAAAGCCTAGACGTGTGCCATGGCGTTTTTCGAACTGATCTTTGTATTTCGCACGAAGATCCATTAGTGGCTTCATGTTAACTTCGTTGAATGTAGTTAACATAGCAGTTTCTTGAGTAGCTGCTAATAGACGGTTAGCAACAGTCTTACGTAGACGTGTCATTGGAACACGCTTCTCGGTACGCTCGCCTACTGATTCAGCTACAGGACGGCCGCTGTCAGATTTGATAGAGCTGTCTGCTTTAAGCGTTGGGTTCGCCATGTCTTGCTTAGTTACACGACCACCACGGCCTGAACCTTCAACATTCTTAGGATCAACACCAGACTCTTTAGCTGCTTTACGAACCGCTGGGCTTTGGTCTTTGTGATCTGCTTCATCAGCTGCGCTTGCTGCAGGCTTAGCTTCTGCTTTCTCTTCAGTTTTTTCTTCTGCTTTGCTTTCTTCAGCAGCGTCATCACCGCCAGTTGTGCCAGTTGCACCAGCTTCAAACTCAGCGATTAGCTCGTCAGAAAGTACGATGTCATCTACTTGCTTAACAATTTTAGTAACCACACCATCATCTGGAGCCACTACTTCTAAAACCACTTTATCGGTTTCGATTTCAGCTAAGATGTCATCACGGTTTACTTGTTCGCCTTCGCTTACGTGCCATTCAACGATAGTACCGTCAGCTACTGACTCTGGGAATACGGGCGCTTTAATTTCTGCCATGGGAACTGCTCCTGTTATAAATATAAAATGATTAATGACTTATTTTATTTCACACAACAAACAACCTCAGGGTTAACTTTACAGTCTTTAGCTATGAATTAGGGTTGTCTATTGTTAAAAGTTGGTTAAGTATTTAAAAGCCAATTAGGATAATAAAACTCAATAAAATCAGTTTGGACAAATACTGAAAGTCTAAGCGACTGATGTGCCGCTTAGACCTTGTTATGCCTTATTTCAGTTGATCTACATCGACACCTAGACCACCAGCAACCAATTCTCTTTGCTGACGAACGTGGATGGCAGGTAGACCTGTTGCAGGTGCTGCAGAAGCAGGACGGGCAACTGGATCAACGATATGTGCTTTAGTAACACGTGGCTGATCGCCTTGTGGACCAAAGATACGGAACATGTGAGGTGCTAGATAGTACCAAGCGCCTTGGTTTAATGGCTCTTCTTGACACCATACAATCTCTTCAAGGTTGGCATATTTCTGCACTTCTTCAACCATTCTTTCTTCTGGCAGTGGGTATAACTGCTCAATACGAACGATGGCCACATGATCTAGGCCTAGTTCACGACGCTGCTCAAGCAGATCGTAGTAAACCTTACCACCACACATTACTAGGCGAGTTACTTTGTCGTTATCTAGCTTATCGACCTCTGGTAGTACGGTTTCGAATTTACCGTTAGCCAGCTCTTCTAGCTCTGATGTCGCAAGCTTATGACGTAGCAAGCTCTTCGGAGACATAACTACCAATGGCTTACGAATTGGGCGCACTGCCTGACGACGTAGCGAGTGGAATATCTGCGCAGGTGTGGTCGGTGTGATCACTTGCATGTTGTCTTCAGCACACAGCTGTAAGAAACGCTCTAAACGGGCTGATGAGTGTTCAGGACCTTGACCTTCAAAGCCGTGTGGTAACAGCATAGTTAAGCCACACACACGTTGCCACTTAGTTTCACCACTTGAGATGAACTGGTCGATAACCACTTGAGCACCGTTTACGAAGTCACCAAACTGAGCTTCCCAAATGATTAAGGCATTAGGAACTGTGGTTGCGTAACCGTATTCGAATGCCAATACCGCTTCTTCTGACAACAATGAGTTGTAAGTAGCGAAACGAGCTTGTGTATCGTTTAAGTGTGCTAATGGCACATACATCTCGCCATCTTCAACGTTGAAGATTTCTGAGTGACGATGTGAGAACGTACCACGGCCCACGTCTTCACCAGTAATACGAACTAGAACACCTTCATCTACTAGTGAGGCATAAGCTAAAGTTTCAGCCGCACCCCAGTTTAGAGGCTCTTCACCGGTTTGCATCGCTAAGCGCTGCTCAACCATTCTTTGAACCTGACGCTGAAGCTTAAAGCCTTCTGGCATTTCAGCCATACGACGCCCGTATTCTTTTAGCTTCTCGATGTCCACACTGGTATCCCAGTCATCTTCTAGGTCGTGACCTAGGTATGGGCTCCAGTCTACATATAGAGTTTCATTTGGCTGTTGTACTAATGAGTTGGCTACATATTCGCCTTTGTCTAGTGCTTCACGGTATTCATCTTCAAGCTTTTTATCATCGCCGTCAGAGATTACGCCTTCAGACAGTAGTCTTTGAGCATACTGAGTGCGAGTGGTTGGTAGCTTTTTAATGATGGCATACATTAAAGGCTGAGTTGCTGATGGCTCGTCCGCTTCGTTGTGACCGTTACGACGGTAGCAGAATAAGTCAATTACGATGTCTTTGTGGAATTCATGACGATAATCTAGCGCCATTTGTGCCGCAAAAACAACCGCTTCAGGATCGTCGCCGTTCACGTGAATGATTGGCGCATGAACCATCTTGGCGATATCAGTACAGTATTCAGTAGAACGCGCATCTTCTTGACGGCTAGTCGTAAAGCCCACTTGGTTGTTAATAACCATGTGAACGGTACCGCCTGTGGTGTAAGCACGAGTCTGTGACATCTGGAAGGTTTCTTGAACCACACCCTGTGCAGCGATGGCAGCATCACCGTGTACTACTAGTGGTAATACTAAGTTACCATCGGTATCGTTACGGCGAACTTGACGCGCACGTACTGAGCCTTCAAGTACAGGAGAAACAATCTCAAGATGCGATGGGTTAAACGCTAAGGCTAAGTGAGCCTCGCCACCTGGGGTCATCACGTTTGATGAATAACCATTGTGGTATTTCACGTCACCAGAACCTTTTTCAGGCATAACTTTACCATCGAACTCATCAAATAAGTCCGCTGGGTTTTTACCTAAAATGTTCACTAATAAGTTTAGACGACCACGGTGAGCCATACCGATAACCATTTCTTTGGTACCGTAGCCACCTGCACGCTGAATGATTTCGTGTACAGCTGGAATGAAGCTCTCACCACCTTCAAGACCAAAACGCTTAACACCGGTATATTTACGCGCTAAGTATTTTTCTAGACCTTCAGCAGCGGTTAGACGCTCAAGAATCTCTTTTTTCTTTTCAGCATCAAATTTGATGTGACCTAGGTTAGTTTCCATGTAGTTTTCGAACCAACGCTTCTCAGTGCTGGTCGTTACATGCATGTACTCAAGGCCAATGTGACCACAGTAGATACGCTCAGCGGCTTCGATGATTTCACGAAGGGTCGCTTCTGGCTTACCAATGTTAAAGTCACTGGTTGGGAAAACTGTGTCTAAGTCTGCTTCAGACAGACCATGATATTCTAAAGTTAAGTCTTCTATTGGAGCGCGCGGCGTTAGCTGTAATGGGTCTAGCTGAGCACGGCGGTGACCACGACGACGGTAGGCAGAAATTAATTTCTGTACGCCCATCTGACGAGGGTCCATGCAGTTAGCATCTGACTTACCACCACCAGCCTGTACCACCACGCCTTTATTAGCGGTTTGGTTACGGGCTAACAGCAAAAACTGATCCTGAATGGCGTGATGCAGGGCATCATTCTCACTCTGGTAGTTTTTGAAGTAAGCTTGCCAATCAGCATCTACGCTGTCTGGGTCTTGTAGATATAACTCGTATAGCGACTCGATATAAGTTGCGTTGTCGCCTGCAAGTTCTGTCGCACCTGCTGCTTTTAAAGCATCTTCATTAGTCATAGTATTCATAGTCTTTTCTTATTTACATTAAGGTTTAATTAAAATAAAACGCATTTAGATCAAGCTATTGTTGTAGGTAACTTATTTTATCAATTAAAGTCATTAATCTTGTTAAAGTCTGTAGCCAGTTTGATTAATCAATAATTCGTGGCATCCAAAGTTTAGTAGCACAAAAGGTTTGTAGGCTGATGTCGACAGGCCATAAATAAGAGTTGAGCCCTTGACTGGTGCCATAGCTACTTCAAGACTTCAACAAGCAATCTGCTTAACGGTTTAATCTTATTCGCTAACCTTACTTAGAGCTGTGTCCTGCCTATTAAAGAATATGGGGGCAATTTAATTCATTACCAGTTTTCAGCTCTTCCCGCTATGAGGTGTGTCCACTGGAAGGGATTAAAATCACTCAGCTTCGATAAAAAAACAAACTGACCCTCAATCAAAATAGAATCTTAGTTCCCTCAAATCCTGCTTACTATCACAGCTTTTACTCATCTCAGGATGAGGTATATTCTACCTCGAAATGAGCTAAGAATACAGTTGCACACTGAGAGTAAAGGTAACATGTAACCAAAAAGCTCTGGTTTTGTTTGTTTAATAGTAGGTATTTAGAAAATAAATGTTCATCATTTGTGCACTGCTAATTTTAACAAAAAAAGACCCCTATCAACAAATAGAGGTCTGTGGTATTCACGTAAAGTATTGCTAATCGATAGTGATACCTTTTTTTAAATTAATATTATCAGAGTCTAAATTAATTAAACCAACTTATTGTAAGGATTAGCCCGCTTGTTCTAGTAACAAGTTACGTAGGTGGCCAATCGCGCGCGTTGGGTTCAAGCCTTTAGGACAAACCGCCACACAGTTCATGATACCACGGCAACGGAATAGGCTGAATGGGTCATCCATACGTGCTAAACGTGCTTGAGTGTCTGTATCACGGCTATCTGCTACGAAACGGTAAGCGTTTAGTAGTGCAGATGGGCCTAAGAACTTGTCTGGGTTCCACCAGAATGATGGGCAGCTGGTTGAACAGCAAGCACATAAAATGCACTCATACAGGCCGTTTAGCTTCTCACGGTCTTCAGGAGACTGTAGACGCTCTGTTGGCGGCGCTGGCTGATCGTTAATTAAGAAAGGATGTACTTTCTCATACTGCTCATAGAACTGGTTCATGTCCACAACTAAATCACGTACCACAGGTAGTCCTGGTAGAGGACGTACTGTGACTTTCTCTGGTAGGGTGTTCATGTTAACCAAACATGCTAAGCCATTTTTACCATTGATGTTAACGCCATCCGAACCACAAATACCTTCACGGCATGAACGGCGGAAAGTGATGGTCTCATCTTGTTTTTTCAAACGTAGTAAAACGTCAAGCAACATGCGGTCAGAGTCTAAAAGCTCTACCGTATATGTTTGCATGTAAGGGGCTGCGTCCTTATCCGGATCGTAGCGGTATATCTCAATGGTGCGAGTACCTCGGCTCATAGTGCTAACTCCACACGGCGTAAAACTGCTTTACAATCTCCCAACTTGGGTTAGGTGCCACAGCTTTACTAATTCAAAAAATTAAATTCAAATAGGTTACGTTAATCAAGCTTAGCTTAGTAAACGCGTACTTTTGGCTCAACGTAATCAACACTTAGTGGTACTTTACGAACAGGCTTATAAATAATCTTATTGCCTTCAGAGTACCAAATAGTATGCTTCATCCATTCGTTGTCGTTACGACCGTTTGGTGCGACTGGATCATCTTCTGGACGCTCATAGTCAAGTACGGTATGCGCACCACGACACTCATGACGCTTAGAAGCTGAAAGCATAGTTGCTTTAGCCACTTCATAAAGGTTAGCTACTTCTAAAGCTTCGATACGAGCTGTGTTGAATACTTGCGACTTATCAGCAAGGTGAATGTTGTTCACTTTCTCTTCAAGAGCAAGAAGTTTTTCAACACCCTCATCCATCAAGGCTTGTGTACGGAATACACTGGCGTGCTTCTGCATAGTCGCACGGATTTCATCCGCTACGTCTTGAGCATTGTAGCCTTCAGTAGACTCTTGCAGCTTGTTCAAGCGGCTCATAGTGAAGTCTAATACACGTGGGTTCATTGGATGATAGTCATGATCAGAGCTGCTGAAGTTATCAATGATATGTTTACCCGCAGCACGGCCGAATACAACCAAGTCAAGTAGTGAGTTAGTACCTAAACGGTTAGCACCGTGAACACTCACACAGGCACACTCACCAATGGCGTATAAACCTTTAACCAGTTTACCTTCAGTGTATAGACCTTCTTCGTCTACAGGACCTTCCAAGTTTGGAACAATAACCTGACCGTTAATAGTGGTTGGGATACCGCCCATCATGTAGTGAATGGTTGGGATAACTGGGATTGGCTCTTTAGTAATATCAACGTTGGCAAAGTTTTTACCAATTTCAAATACTGAAGGCAGACGCTTCATAATGGTATCCACACCTAAGTGAGTCATGTCCATTACGATATGGTCAGCATTTGGACCACAGCCACGGCCTTCTTTAATTTCTTGGTCCATTGAACGTGATACTAGGTCACGAGGTGCCAAGTCTTTAACGGTTGGGGCATAACGCTCCATGAAGGCTTCACCATCTTTGTTACGTAAGATAGCACCTTCACCACGGCACCCTTCCGTTAGAAGTACACCGGCACCGAATACACCCGTTGGGTGGAACTGCCAGAACTCCATATCTTGTAATGGAATACCCGCACGTACCGCCATACCTAGGCCGTCACCGGTGTTGATGTAAGCGTTGGTTGAAGCTGCGAAGATACGACCCGCACCACCAGTAGCTAGTACTGTGTTGGTTGCTTGGAATACAGCTACTGTACCTGTTTCTTGTTCAATCGCTATAACACCGTTGATGTCGCCTTTTTCATCTTTGATTAGATCAAGAGCGATCCACTCGATGAAGAATTCAGTACCCGCTTCTAAGTTCTTTTGGTAAAGAGTGTGTAGAAGTGCGTGACCAGTACGGTCAGCTGCAGCACAAGCACGTTGTACCGCTTTTTCACCATAGTTTGAAGTGTGACCACCGAATGGGCGCTGATAGATAGTACCGTCTGGGTTTCTATCAAAAGGCATACCCATGTGCTCAAGCTCATACACTACTTTTGGTGCTTCACGGCACATAAATTCGATAGCGTCTTGGTCACCTAACCAGTCTGACCCTTTTACGGTGTCATAGAAGTGGAAGTGCCAGTTATCTTCACTCATGTTACCTAGGCTTGCCCCAATACCACCTTGCGCCGCAACAGTGTGCGAACGGGTTGGGAATACTTTGGTAATGACAGCTACTTTCATGCCGCCTTCTGCTAATTGCAGAGCTGCACGCATACCTGAGCCGCCACCGCCAACGATAACAGAGTCGTAATTTAGGGTTTTAATATTGCTAATTGTATTGTCTTGTCTAGTTGCCATTACGTTTTCCTAATGAATACGTTAGTCGTCATATTAGCTGGCGATGGGTGCTATAAGGTAACTTCAGTTAAAATTCAGTTACGATATAGCCTCACATTACCAGACAGGCTCGCTTTAATCTAAATTGGTTTGGTTCATTGATTAACTAAAGAATACTTTAGTTAATTACATGATACCGCGGCCCCAAAAAATCATGACGCCCCAGAATAGGTATACCAAAATTGCGATAATCATAGCAGCCTGTAGCACGATGCGTAAGCCAGTAGATTTGATATAGTCGGTGAATACCGTCCACATACCTACCCAAGCGTGTACTGCTAAGGCAACGATTGCCAATAAGCTTAATAAACGCATTGGCATGCTCATGATGAACATTACCCATTGTTCATAGCCAACACTGCCATTGAACAAGAAGAAAGCCACCATTACTACGGCGTATACTGCTAATACTACAGCGCTAATACGCTGCATAATCCAATCGCGCGAACCTGAGCCAGTTAGGCCTGTCGCACTTTTAATTCCAGAATCATTTCTCATTAGAACATCACCCATATAAATGACAGCACTATCAATATAGCGGCAATAACAAAGCTCACAATTGACGCTGTTCTACCAGACTGAAGGTCTTCATTGAAGCCCATGTCGGCAAATAAATGTTTGATACCCATAACAAAATGGTAAGCAGTCGCGGCAACAAAGATCCACACAATAAAGCGTAGCACCATGTTGTCAAAAACAGCAGCGAAATGGTGAGGAGAATATAAAGAAGTTTGCAAAAGCCACAGCATCACTGGAATTAAGATGAAAAGAATAATTCCTGAGATACGATGTAAAATCGAAGCTCTGGCCGTCGGTGAACTGTTAACGCTTATCACTTGGCTAAGTGGCAGATTAATCGGTCGGTTGCTTTTCACAGCGGGCGTCCTTTTGCGGTTGACACTCGTGGTTGCGTTTTTAAAGCTCAGCGATTTATAGAGTAATGGAATAACAAGGCAGACCAACTTTGACAAGCAGTCAAATCTTAATTCATTACCACAGTTCGAAGGCCTAAAACGGACACGAGACGGATAAGTTAAGGAGTTGCTAACTGGCTAAATTCATACCTAGCCGTACTGTAAAGCTACAGCACTCTAAATATATTTCTTAAATATAAATAAAATAAATAAGTATAAAAATGACTTAGAGCATATAGATTCGATGCTAAAGCTTGCGCCTTTAAAGTAAGGCGTTGGCGACCAACACTTAGTTAACTTATTGTTTTTGCAAGAAAATGTACTCGAAAATTTATAATTAATACTGTTGTAAACAATACTAAATGGGACTTGTCCCGGATACCAATTATAAATCCACGTCTATTTTTTGCACTCACAATCAATTAAATAAATGGTAAGCCAGCATCTATAACGCAGTAATTATAGAGTTTGTTGCTATCAATTACAAATAAAATACCAAATTAGCTTTTATATTCACTTTATTTATAAGTACTACCCTAAATTAAGCTTGTTACTGGGCTTTGTCAATCTTCGATAACTCTTTGAGCTTCTCTACTCGCCTTTAGAGTTATACCAAAAACTTGTTTATTGATAGATATCTAGCTTTAGTTTTGCTCCAAACCGATACCCCAATTGCGTTATAGGTTGCTTCAGTGAAGAGATTGATAACCTGTGAATCCAATCTACGTTTTTAATTTAAATAACGGTTATTTATTTTAACAATATAGTAACAGGCCCTAATCTCATTACCGTCAACTTGGCTGTATTACAATAACTCTTACTAAAGCGTAACCAAATATTACCAAGTTGACTCTAGATTGAGCTTATAGCTGACCTTCTATAAGCTGCTTAACTTCTAAAGCTCCGCTATTCTACTTTAAGGCTTAGCTTTATAGTGCAGCTATTAGCACTGCTTTAGTCTTCCTTAAAAAAGTGATGGATTAACAGCGTCTTAAAAAGCATTAATTTGGGGGTCATAGATTGACTAAAGGGGGGATTTTGCGTTATAAATGTTTTTTCAATTCTACATATTTACTGATAGTATATAATCGGTATGTGCCAACACCTTTCCCATATTTGGTCTAACACTGCTAATATGACTTTTTGGTTTTAACCTTAAAGAAGTGATATAAGCTAGCAATCATGACCTTTTTCAGTCATCCTTGCCAGGGAAATAGGCATACGTAATGGACCCAAAGTTAACTAAGCTGACTCTCAGCTACGTGGCAGCTATTGGGCTGTTATACCGAACAAAAACAAATTAAAAAATATTTTTTAATGGTTTTTTAGGCTAATTAAATTATTTGAGGCAGACGCCTTTTTAGGCTTGTGCTTTGAATAAAGTAACTAGCAAATGTGTATTTAGTGTCATACCCCGATAGCCTGCTTAATTTAGCAAGCAATTAGGTTGGTTTAGATAGAACCTAACTGTTTTCTATATTATCGTGGATGTTATCGACCCAAACTTACTGTTTATTCCAATAATTAAGAGGATTTTATGGCTAACGAAACTGCATATCTAAAGGTAGATGGACAGGAATACGAATTACCAATCATCAAGGGCACTCTTGGTCCGTCAGTAGTTGACGTTTCAGCTTTCCAAACTGCAGGCTACTGGACTTACGATCCAGGCTTTAAAGTAACGGCTCCTGTTGAGTCAGAAATCACTTACATCGATGGTGACAAAGGTGAATTGTTGCACCGTGGCTACCCAATCGATCAATTAGCTGAAAACGCTGAATATCTAGAAGTTTGCTACGCTCTACTACATGGCGATTTACCAAACGCTGAGCAAAAAGAAGACTTCTACAAAAAAGTAAGAGAGCATACTGGGGTTCATGACCAGTTACGTAAATTCTTCGAAGGTTTCCGTCGTGATGCGCACCCAATGGCCATCATGGTAGGTGTTGTGGGCGCTCTATCTGCGTTCTATCATGACAACCTAGACGTTACTGATGAAAAACAGCGTGAAATCACTGCTATTCGCCTAATCTCAAAAATGCCAACGATCGCGGCAATGAGCTACAAGTACACCAAGGGCGAACCATTCATGTACCCACGTAACGACTTCAGTTACGCAGAAAACTTCTTATACATGATGTTCGCCACACCAGCTGACAGAGATTACAAAGTTGATCCAGTTCTAGTTAGAGCTATGGACAAGATCTTCACTCTACACGCTGACCACGAGCAAAACGCTTCTACTTCTACCGTTCGTTTAACCGCTTCTACTGGTGCAAACCCATACGCTTGTATCGCTGCTGGTATCGTAGCTCTATGGGGCCCATCACACGGTGGTGCTAACGAAGCTGTACTACAGATGTTAGATGAAATCGGTACCGTTGAGAACGTTGACGAGTTCATGGAAAAAGTAAAACGTAAAGAAGTGAAGCTAATGGGCTTCGGTCACCGCGTTTACAAAAACTTCGACCCACGTGCTAAAGTTATGAAAGAAACTTGTGACGAAGTTTTAGGTGCTTTAGGTATCAACGATCCTAAGCTTGAACTGGCTATGAAACTTGAGAAAATTGCTCTAGAAGACGAGTACTTCGTAAAACGTAACCTATATCCAAACGTTGACTTCTACTCAGGTATCATCCTAAAAGCGATCGGTATCCCAACTTCAATGTTCACCGTTATCTTCGCTCTAGCGCGTACTTCTGGTTGGATCAGCCACTTGTTAGAAATGCATTCAGCACCATTCAAGATTGGTCGTCCACGTCAGTTATACACTGGTGAAACTAAGCGTGACTTCGTAAAAGTTGAAGACCGCAAATAATAAGCCTTATAGCTTATAAGCTACTTATAAGACTAAAAAAGCGTCCGATATTAATATCGGACGCTTTTTTAATGGCTATAACAATAACAATGTTTGCAACTTAGCCATTTAAACCCAGCTGTTTAAAATGGGTTATTTAAACTTTTTTAACCTTTCTTCATAGCTTTTGATTTGCTCATCATAAGCGGCAATCTTCTCATTGAACTCTTTTGCTAAGGCATCAAATTCAGCGGATTGTGATTGCTTTAGGGCTTCCAGCTCAGCGCTTTGTTGGCGCTCTATCTGCTCCCACGTTTGATATTGTTTTAACAGTCGGGCTAAAGAGGGACTCTTGAGGACCAGTCGCTGTGCCAGCTCAGCATTATTAAACACGGCCGGCGTTAACATAGCTACGCTCAATAAGGTATCAATGGCTTGAGCCGGTAGCGGTGTCTCATCATCAAAGTACAACGCCTGCATCGCCACATTGTAGCGCTCTTGAATCTCTACTGCGGTCAGCTCCTCTGGTGGCACCATGGCTAGGTTGATCAGCGGCAACTCTTGTAGCGTCAATTGCCCCATCTCCACATCCGACACGCCCTGCTCTTCTTCATTGGCTTGAGTAGTGTCTGTTGCCTCGCCAGCTTGCTGATTGACTGCGGTAGAAGCTGAAGTTTCCGGATCAGTTTCTTCTACCTCCACTGTCGCATCAATTAATTCAGAACCCACTGTATTTTGGTTTTGGGTGCTTTTAGCTGATTCTGTATTTTCAGTATTTCTTTTTTGATCAATTAACTTTTGTCCGACTGTCTTTTTCTCTGGAACTGCATTTGTCGAATTATCAGCAGCTTCCGCAGCTTCAAATAAAGCCTTATTGTCCTCTGGGCTGTCTGCCGCTTGTAGGGCTTCATATTCGGCCAGCTGACTTTGCTGCAGATTAAGCTTACGCTTCACGTACTCTTCTTCAAAACGGGCTATCTGAGCTTTGGCCGACTCGCTCATCACCACACTTGGTGTGCTCTCTTGTGAGGTTTGGGTCGTACTGTCCGTAGTAGCCTCTTCAGAGGTAGGCTGACACCCTGCCAAACCTATAGCTGCCCCTAAGGCAATTACCAGCAAGCTTTTGCGGCTTTTCAGTGCCGTGAAGCCAGTCATTGCCGTTAAGCCAGATTTGGGAGAAAAGCTGGTTTTGGATTTGTGGTTCATCATGCTTGATATTCCTTATTATTATTGTCCTTGTTTTTAAAATCTGGATGTTGCTGCAAAAAAGGGATACAGGCCTGCCAGGCTCCGCAATCCTTGCCCTGTTCACGGCGCACAAAGTAATCTTGCACCATACGTGCCTGCTGCTCAATACCATAAGTGAAAAAAGGCTTACCTTCTTGCAAGATATAGTCATAGCGGCGATTCATCATTGCCCCACGCACCACTTTTAGACCTTGTTGCAGCTGCCAGACATGAGTGAGCTCATGAATCAACCAACTTTTTTTACCTAGCGACTGTTTACTGAAGTCCTCTACCCAATCTTTGGGATTAAAATAAATATTGCCATTGGGACTGACCGCATAATTTTTTAGTACCCACCAGGCTGTCTTTAGACGTACCTGACTGACATCAAACTCTGGTCCAAACACCGAATGTGCCATCTTTATTTCCGCCTCGGTTAAGGGTCGGCTTTTTTGTTGTGTTGTTGGTACAGCTAAGGCTTTGGCCGATAAGCGGCCCATAGGTTTTGGTTGTTTTTTCAGCTGTTTTTTGAGCTGTTTTTTGAGCTGCTTTTTTAGTTTCAATCGCATGGTTCTGACTCTGGCAATAGGCTATTGAATAACAAAATATTAAATTAGGGAGCGCCAATTATAGATAATAAACTAATAATGAGTGCGGCCGCTAATAACTACAAGGGCCGGTCACATCAGCGCACATTTAAGACACAACCCATTGACGTAGCGATTACAAAAATCATATCCAGTTACCTGAGCTTAACTTGCATTTTGGCCAGTTTTGAGCTGTAATCAGGGGCTTACATCCTTCTATTTAGCTAAGGTAACTGCTGTTTATTATGTCCAATAACCGTAACCCTTCCTATTCTGATACCCCTTTGGCACAGCGTATGCGTCCCAAATCTTTGCAG
>ERZ808051.844-NODE-844-length-26036-cov-4.014677_pt1 | contig 26036 bp, 17 predicted proteins | sample MGYA00380199_ERZ808051 | MGnify/ENA primary metagenome ERZ808051 (study PRJEB31490, sample SAMN06133391) | mouse gut metagenome | isolation source: J11 | host: mice | place: China: Chengdu | collected 2015-05 ...
CTGCACCTTCAGGCACAAACCAGCCCTCTGCCAAGCCAGAACCGGAACAGACTACCGCGCAGCCAAAGCCGTTCGTGCCGCCTGCCGCACAGACTCAGCCTGCAACCTCCACGCACCCTGCACCTGCCACAGCCTCCCGCCCGCGCGAAACACAGATGTATTCCGAAAAGGTTAAGAACACACCTGAATTCAAAGCATTTTCCTCCTCGGTAGAATATTCAACAGATCATTTGCGCCGCCAGGTTCTGGACATCATAAGAAACAATGTTCCAATTGCAGAGGACGAACTCCTCACGGATATCAACGATATTCTCAAAAATGCGCGCAACGGCATGCATGTCTTTGATATGCTACATAGTATGCGGGATTTTGATGACGAAACCTACTTGCATTCCGTCAATGTCGCGCTGATCGCCAATGTCCTTGGCCGCTGGATGAACTTCACAGAACGGGAGCTTGATACGCTGACTCTCTGCGGTCTGTTGCACGATATCGGAAAACTTTTAATCCCGCCGGAAATTATCAAGAAGCCGACCGCACTAAGCGATACCGAAAACGAAACGCTGATGTCCCACCCGCTGCGCGGATACAATATCCTTCGCGCCCAAAAGGCAAATATCCATGTGCAGATGTCGGCAATGATGCACCATGAGCGCTGCGATGGCACGGGTTATCCTCTCGGTATCAAGGGCGATCAGATCGACCGCTTTGCCAAGATTATAATGGTTGCCGATGTGTACGAGGCAATGACCGCCGCCAGGGTTTACCGCGGACCGGTCTGCCCGTTCGAGGTTATCAGCATATTTGAATCCGAGGGTCTGGCAAAATATGATACCCGCACAGTCATGACATTTCTTGAACATGTAAACCAGACATACATGAACAATAATGTTCGTTTAAGCGATAAGTCGGAGGGTGTGATTATCATGATGAACCGCACCAGCCTCTCCCGCCCGGTGATCCATGTGGGCGGAGACCGCTTTATCGATCTGTCAAAGGAACATGACCTATATATCGAGGCGATTCTGTAAAATCAGGGAAGCAAATTGGAGAACATTTATCTTCCCCAACTCACAGCACAGACCCGCGCAGAAAAAACATGCCGCTAAGGCGGCGCGGATCTGTGTATAAAAAGGTCTGCGCGCTATTACTGCACGCAGACCTTTTAAGTTTCCATAAATTTCCATTTCATTAAACATACCAAAACCAGGCAGGAAGACATATTTCCTCCCTACCCGGCCTCCCCGATATTCATTTTTTCATATGGAAAGTCGAATCAATACAGTATCCGCTCTATTCAGCCAACTTTTAACTTAAATTTCTGTACTGCCTTCATGTCTTCGGAATCCATTTTTTCCATGTCCGCACCGAGGTCGCGCATCTTCTTCTCAAAACACTCGTACCCCCGCTCCACATAACGGATCTGTTCAATCGTGGTAAAGCCCTCCGCTACCAGCCCGGCAATCACAAGCGCCGCACCCGCGCGCAGATCCGGGGCGACAACACTCGCGCCGGTAAGTTCCGCCACACCGTTTACAATCGCATTGTTTCCCTCAACTTTAATATTTGTCCCCATGCGAGCCAGCTCATCCACATATTTAAAACGGTTCTCATAGATACCTTCCGTAATAATGCTTGTGCCGGCACAGACTGCCAAAAGTGCCGTCATCTGCGGCTGCATATCCGTCGGGAATCCCGGGTAAGGCAATGTCTTTATCTGCGTGGAGCCGAGGCGCTTTGTAGCCACCACGCGGATAGCATCGTCAAACTCCTCCACTTCGGCACCGAGCTCCACAAGCTTTGCAGTGAGCGCCTCCATATGGCGCGGGATTACATTGCGCACGGTCACGTCCCCCTTCGTTGCCGCTGCGGCAATCATAAATGTCCCCGCTTCAATCTGATCCGGGATTATGGAATATGTACTGCCATGGAGTTTCGGGACACCGACAATACGGATCACATCCGTACCCGCGCCCTTGATATTTGCGCCCATACTATTTAAAAAGTTTGCCACGTCAACCACATGCGGCTCCTTCGCAGAATTCTCGATAATCGTCTGCCCCTCCGCCATCACCGCCGCCATCATAATATTGATTGTGGCACCGACACTCGCCATATCGAGATAAATATGGTTCCCGACCAGATCCACCGCCTCCGCCTCAATCATACCATGCTGGATGCGTACTGTCGCTCCAAGTGCTTCAAAGCCCTTGATATGCTGGTCGATCGGCCGGCTTCCGATATCGCATCCCCCGGGGAGCAGGACATGCGCACTCTTGTATTTGCCAAGCAGCGCCCCAAGCAAGTAGTAGGAACCCCTTATCTTTCGTATATTATCATTCGCCACTATAATCGTGTTGACTGTCCCGCCGTTAATCCGGACGCAGTGCTTGTCAATCCGCTCCACCATTGCCCCCACCGAGGCGATCGCATTTAAAAGTATATCGATATCCCGGATATCCGGAAGGTTTTCCACTGTCACTGTTTCATCTGCCATTACCGCTGCTGCCAAAATCCCAAGCGCGGCATTTTTTGCCCCGCTCACTGAAATCTCACCTGCGAGCGCTTTGCCGCCCTTTATTATATATTGATCCATCTTAATCTCCAATCTAATCATGCAGTCTGCACTGCCTCTCCTCCGGTGCACAAAACGCACCCATCACAGGAAATGCTACCCATTTCCCGGCCAAATAAAAACATCCCATGTCTTCCATTATAACACAAAGACGGCATTTGTAAACAGGAAACTTTGGGTTTCATCGCAGAAACATCCCTTTTAAGCGGTTTCCCATCATTTTTACCAATTTTTCTATAGAAAGCCCATCCGCATCAATTACAATATCCGCGTATTTTTCATAGAGCGGACAGCGCTCCTCATAGAGCTGCCAGAAACTCTGCCCCTCCCTAAGCGCTATTCCCCTGTTTTTGACATCACCAACACGGGATATGATTTCATGTAAAGGCAGGCGGATGTAAATAACCGTCCCTATTTCTTTAAGATGTCCCATCGCACGCGCACCGTAAACCGCACTGCCACCAGTGGCAATCACCGTTTCCTGCGCCTGTATTGCAGCATTTACTTCCTCCTCAATCGAAAGGAAAGTATCAAGCCCTTTCTTCTCAATAATTTCACATAAAAGCGCCCCTTCCCTCTCCTGTATCAGAAGGTCGGAATCCAAAAAACGATAACCCAGCGTTTTGGCAAGCACAACTCCAAGAGTGCTTTTGCCCGCTCCCGGCATGCCAATCAATATAATATTATTGCCCATTTATCTTTTCCCCTTCTTTTTCACGGAATAACCAAAGCTGCCGAGCAGCTCCCCAAGTCCATAATATTCCCCGTGCGAATAAACAATCGGCTCCGCACCGCCCAGCTCAAATTTTCCATTATTTCCCATATATTTTTTGTCCACATGTACGCCCAACACATCGGAAAGAAACATATCATGTGAACCTAACTTCACAATTTGCTTTACCCTGCACTCAATATTAACAGGGGACTGCGCAATCAGCGGTGCCTTCACATAGGTGGCAGCCTCAGCCAAAAGCCCTGTTTCCTTAAATTTATCCACATCCCGACCGGATTTTACTCCGCAGTAATCACATGCCCTGACAAGTTCCTTCGTTGTCAGATTCACAACAAATTCCTTCGTCCGCGCAATCATTCCGTAGGAGAAGCGTTCCGGGCGCACGGAAATGGAAAGCATCGGCGGATTGGTACAGACCGTTCCCGCCCATGCCACGGTGATAATATTATTTTTTCCTTCCTCCGCGCAGCTTACCATAACCGCGGGGAGGGGATAGAGCATATTGCCCGCTTTCCACAATTCTTTTCCCATTCTTTTTCAGGGCGCACCAAACTGTTCGCCGCCCTCCTCCTTATAATCCACATAATTTTTCATCTTTTTTTCCAATATATTAACCGGCTATTCCCTCCATTTAAACCCGTTTGCAAATATGGCACAGGAAAGCCTGCGCGTCATTATAGCACGATTCGTTTGCAAATTCCAGCACTTTTTTTACATCTTTTATACGCGGTATGTAAAATATACTATCCCTTCAAAAGCAAAAATGCCCATTTTCCGCAAAAATACATTAGAAAGCTTTTTTAATCACTCAAAATGCAGAAGTCCCCCTTGCTTTTTGCAGGAGGACTTCCAAATCCGGTTAAAAATATTAATTTTACATCTTTTTACTTTTAAGAGAGAGCGAAACCACCAGTTCAAAATCCATGGCTTCCCCCGCCTTTAGAACGGGCAGACGGCAATTTTTTTCCGCCCTGCCAATCCCGTCATAAAAACCGTTTGACGGCTCAAGCGCGCAATTATAATCGCCCTCAAATCCCCCTGCCGTAATCCATACCCCCAGGTAGGGAAGTTTTTTTACATCATAGTGCAGCATACAGCAAATTTCTTTGGAGGGATAATAAAATCCACAGATTTCAGGGAGCAATTCACTTCTCCCAGGCAGGGAAGTATAAGGAGAACAATTTTTACTCTCTCCTACCTCCCCCGGTTCCAGATAATATTTTACCGCCCGCCTTGAATCCGCCGCGGGAACCCTGCGAAAATCATATACCGGATTATCATACGGGTAAATTGTATCCGGTGCACCAAGCGTCCGCTCCGAAAGCACATTCCGGCACCGCCCCGTCCCGAACGGAAGCAGTATTTCCATATCCTCCTCATAGCGCATCAGCCCGTGCCAGGTCCAGATGGCGGGCAGTTCATCTTCCCCGATATTTGCAATATGGCACCGCATCACAAGCGCGTTCGAAAACAGGCGCACTTCCTTTTCATACCGGTAGGAAAAGACCCTGCTCTCCCAGACCATCCTCACAAAATCCCGCCCCTGCGAAAGCACCGTAAAATCAGCATTCCATATTTCCCCGTGATCCGGATACCGTTTTTCCTTCCCGTTCCAAACAAAGTTTTCCGCGTCAATATTGGGGAATGCGTCATCAAACCCGTAAGCGTACCGCGAAAACCCGCGGCGCGAAACCATCTTTTCTTTCTCCCCCGGCTGTGCCGCCGCCTCAAACGAACTTTCCTTGTGGAACAGGGAAGTGATTTTTCCGCCAAATCCAGGGGTAATCACTACCCTGAGGCTTTCATTTTCAAGTATTTTCTCCATATCATGTTCCTACCGGCTGCGCCCGATCTCGTAAACGCTGCGCAGGCGGATGCCTTCCGGCTTTCCGGACAGAATCTTCACCGTCCGGCTCCCCCCGTTCATATCAAAGAAATTGTCCGAAAGAATCAGGTTATCTTTCTCGTTGCTGATCTCCACCGATTTTGCAAAAGCATCCGCATGCACCGTGATCTCATCCCCGGATAATGTGTAGGATAACCCCGGGTCTTTAAAGCGGAAATATTTCGGCATAATAAACAGGGTGCTTGCCGAGGAAACCAGCCCGCCGGAAAGGAAAAGCTCATAGCTTACATATTCTGTAAAAGGATCAAGTTCCGCAAGTTCATATTTTGGCAGGAATGATGCGGTCAGGGCAGGAACTGAAAGTTCCTCCTCCTCCTCCCGAAGCACACTGCCGTCGTTTTTCCTGACCTGCCAGCGGATTAAGGCTTTTTTCTCCTCCCTCGTTTCGTTGGATACATTAAAACGCACGGATTTCGGGAAGGAAGTATTCTCCGCATTGATATTGCGGTCCTTTGTCATCATGCTTTCCTCCTCGCAGGAGAGAAGCACCGGGGCAAAAAATCTTCTTGCATAGTAGTGCAGTGCTTTCCAGCGCCCGTAATAATCAATGGATGCCCACGACGCGCCCGGCCAGATATCATTTAACTGCCAGTACACCGCCCCCATACAGCGACCGCGGTGCCTGCGGAAATGCTCCGCCGCATTCTTTATCGCCTCCGCCTGAAGAAGCCACGACGCGTAGACCGTTGTAGCAAGGTCGGTCGGATACAAAAATTCCTGTTCCATGTAAGTCATGATCTTCCCATTTGCACTGTTGTTGCGCTGGTGCTTTTCCATCACATACGAGAAAATATTCCGATCCTCTGGCAGGGTAAAACTCTCGATTGTCCGTATGCTCGGGAAGGACTGGAACCCAAATTCCGAAGCGTAGCGGAAATAAAATTTCCGAAACTCCGTGATCGGCCTGCCCCCGTGCCATACATCCCAGTAGTGCACATCCCCTCTGTTCTCATCGTTCGGGTTGTCGAAACCACCGCCGGAGGAAGGGCTTGCCGGCCAGTAAAAGGTTTCCGGATCGTACTTTTTTAACAGTTTCGGGATTATGTATTCATACATTTTAAAATAATCCCCAAGCTGTTTCGGGGAGTTGCCCCAGCCGCCGCCCGCCACAAACATTTCCATCTCATTGTTGCCGCACCATAGGGCAAGGCAGGCATGGTTCCTAATTCTCTTTATATTATCAATAAATTCCGCTGTAATATTTTCCTCAAATGCATCCGTCAGCTCATACACCGCGCAGGCAAACATAAAGTCCTGCCAGACGAGAAGACCCAGCTCATCACAGGCATCAAGGAAATCATCCTCCGGATAGTAGCCGCCGCCCCAGACACGGATCAGATTAAAATTCGCCGCCGCGCAGTCCTCAAGCAATTTCCTTGTCCGCTCTTTGGTAATCCTGCCAAAAATATTGTCCTGCGGGATATAGTCCGCGCCCATCGCAAAGATCGTGATGCCGTTTACCTCATGTGCAAAACTCTCCCCGTACTGGTCTTTCTCACGGCGCACCCCGATGCGGCGCAGACCGATTTTCTGTGCTGCCCGGTCAATTTCCGCGCCGTCCTTTCTAAGCACCACCTCAAGCAAATACAGGTTCTGCTCCCCGTATCCCCTAGGCCACCAGAGAGCTGGGTTCTCCACCTTAATTTCCGCCGGGGAATCCGTATGGGTACTTACCGTACCATCCGGCGCATGCAAAATAATATCAAAGAAATAATCCTTTTTCTCGCCCGAAACACAATAAAGATTTACTTCCGGGCACAGCGTCACCCCGCCGTCTTCGTGTTTCTGGCGGATATAAAGATCCGATATTCTGGCATTCTTTATAAACAAAAGCGATACCGGGCGGTGGATTCCTGCATCCGGTATTCTCGGACCCCAGTCCCAGCCAAACATGGAATGCGCTTTTCTTAAATGGGCAAATCCGTCCATCGCGTCGATACAGCCGACCGCGCGCACTTTCTTTTGTTCCTCTTTAATATATTTCAGGGCGGAATGAAACAGGATTTCCAGATGGTTTTCTTCCTTTAACATCCCCGTCACATCAAATTCATAAATCCGGTGCATGTTTTCCGCTTTTCCTAAAAATTCACCGTTAAGCCAAACCTGTGCCAGAGTATCCAGACACTCAAAGCGCAGGCAGATTTTATCCGCCTCTTCCTTTGGGGCAGCGAACTCGCAGCCATAGCGGAATTCGTTGTCCATAATGGAGAGTGCCTTTAATTCGTTGTCCCTGTAATAAGGGTCTTCCAGCTTCCCGCCACTTATCAGGTCATCGTAAACCGAACCCGGAACTTTTGCTGGAATCCACGCTTCCTCCCCTGCAATCTGCATTTTCCAGTGGTCATTCAAATATACTATTTTCATGATTACCTCCACGTTCTCATGTTATAGTTTCCCAGGATCAGCTTACTTCCCCATTTCGCGATCCCATATGCCCGATATATTCCCGCCCTATTTTATCATTTTTGTATTGTTAATGATATTTTCCAGCCATAAAATCATTTTTTGCAAATTCCAATTACAGGCTGTATGCAAGCCGGTAGACCTTCCCTTTTTCGACTTTAAGCGGCAGGATTCCGCCTGCAACGCTCTGCCCGCCGTCCACATAGATCGTCCCGCCGGTTAATTCGTGGTTTTCCCGATCTGAAAAATTCCCGTAATCCGCAAAATGGAGTTTTAATTCTTCCGTTTTTCCCGCTTCAACTGTGACATTTTTTATCCGGTAATTCTCAAGTTCCATCGAAATCTTATGGCCGCCCTCAATCACCATCTGCCGGCAGGATGCCGTTTTCCATTCCTTTGGTATCCCGTATGCAAGATAAACCTCATGCCCCGAGCGGTGGACAAACATCTCGCTCATCGCCGCCGCCATAATAAATCCCGCTTCCAGCGTAAAAGTATCCGACGGCTCACCGGCGTTGGTATCCGCCACACGCAGCACACCGCACCAGTTCGGGTCGCCGTTGGCACAGAATGTATTCCTTGAGCGAAACACCTGGCAGTAAAGTTCCAACAGCATCGCTGCCATATTGCCCCGCCCGCAGCGGGATGCAAAAATGGAGAGGTACGGGAATGACCACGATGCATATTCCGTATATCCCTTGTCAATTACTGCATCCAGGGAACGCCCCGCTAGGTCACTGTGAATATCTGTCCCAAGCGGAAATACCGGGAACATCTGGCAAAAATGACGATGGGATTCAAACAGGTCTTCACCCGGAAACAGTGGGTAACCTTTCCCCCCCGCTACGACTGGGACGAGCTTTTTATTAAACTCCTCATAAGGTGTGGCATCCTTCTTTAATTTTACCGCATATTCTGCCATATGGTCAAGAAGATAATGGAGCGTGGATATAACAATGGTCGCGTCATCCTTTATCAGCATACGCCCGTCCTTAAATACTTCCGGCGAATTTGTAAACGGGATATGCAGGTACCCATCTTCCTTTTGGACAGCAATTTCCTGATACAAATGTATCACCCGTTCCAGGAACGGATAAATGGCGGACTCAAGACGTTTGTCATCCCCGGTAAATTCATAGTACCAAACAAAGTCCGTGGAAACAAATAATTCCGGTTCAAGCAGGCAATTCCAGAAGCACCATTCTCCCCCTGCACCATATCCGCCCGGTGCCATCATAACCGGGCAGTGGATTGCGTCCGGAACTCCAAAAAGCTTTTCGGCGCGCTCTATAAGCCTTGGCATGGTGTTTGCATAATAATCAATATAAGCCGCCCCCAATTTTCCATGATTATTTTTATAAACCGGCCAGTAACATGCCTGCACATTCATATCATTGTGCAGATCACCGCACCATGCTGGCATCCGCCGGTCATTGTTCCAGATTCCCTGTAAGGTGACAGGAAGACCGCTCTCGCGCTCATTGGAGAATATTTTATACATTTCCGAATCATATGCCTGCTGGAGGCGTTCGTTTGGCACGGTGATATCCGCCTCATCCCAGTAATCCGCCCAGGACTGTTTATGTTTGAGGATGTACCCTTCCTCTTCTTTTTGATAGTGGATGATAAGGCTGCGGTTTTTCTCCTCAAGTTCCCCCGCTAAGACATCCATATTTTTTTCTTTTTTGTCCATCACAGCCTGAATCGTAACATAAACTTCCGACCCCTGTGCACAGGCGCTTAAAACTGCCAGACCATTTTCGGAAAATGGCTGATGGATATGGGTAATGGAAGAATCCTGTTTTGTTGTATATGTCGGATATCCCCATTTCTTTAAAACGGACAGGTTGCCGACTTCCATATTCCAGCCGGAGGCATGTATACAAAATTTGGCTCCGTCCACTTTTATTTTCAGAAGGTTTTCATTGGAGTCCAGATAAACAGTACAATGTACTTTTTTTCCGCCGTGCAGTGCGAACACGATCTCGGAGGTTGCTGTCATATAATCTAGTTCCCCGTAAAAACCTGTGATTTCCTCTGCAAATTCTACGGAGAAACTCAGTGCGGGAAGCTTGGTGCGGTAATAATTTACTTCATTCTTTTCGTTGTTGAAATATGTGCCGTCAAAGAATTTATCCGGATTTTCAATAAAATCTTTAAAGCAGCCTTTTGGTGCTTCTCCCCACGAGTCCCTTGTTTCCCAGAGTTGTTCATGGTCTATTGCAAAGCACGCAAGGTTTTGTTCAACATACAAAAGGCTTCCCATCCGTCCGTTCCCCCAGAACATGCCTTCGTTGAATTTTTTCGGCAGACGGTCAATTATAAATTTGTTTTTCGCTCTCATTTTGTCACCTCCATTTTAGTTCCGCAGCAACCCCTCCCCCTGCTTCTTCCCAGGAAGGATTTATTCCCGTTCCACGTCCATAAATCCTTCCTGCATGTTCTGGGTTCCTGCGGATTTTTAAGTTCCGCAGTAACCCTTCCCCTGCTTCTTCCCAGGAAGGATTTATTCCCGTTCCACGTCCATAAATCCTTCCCGCATGTCCCGGGTTCCTGCTGATTTTTTAGTTCCGCAGCAACCCTTCCCCTGCTTCTTCCCAGGAAGGATTTATTCCCGTTCCACGTCCATAAATCCTTCCCGCATGTTCTGGGTTCCTGCGGATTTTAGGTTCCGCACATGCCGGTTTTAATTTTTTATCCGCCTGATACGGAAAAGTTTGCTGTCAAAATCCCCGTAAAGCGAGGTTTCAAGTCCCGCTTTCATCAGCGTGCTGCCATGCAGCGGATTTTCCAAACCCTCAACCTGATAGAGGGCTTGCGGGCACAGACCCTGCGGGTATACTCTCGGCTCTGGCGCATCATAGCAAAATCCCTGATGAAATGCAAAGATTGCGATATCCTCCCCGTTTTCGCTGATATATTCCACCGCATGCAGCGGACTTTCCCTAAGCGAAGACAGGCGGTACTGCATACCGTACTGTATGGTTTCGCGTATCTCTTTGTACTGTGCAATATATTTTGCAAATTCCGCTAAGGTTTCCTCCGAAAAACGGCTGATATTTGCCCCGATTCCAAGCATCCCCATCATTGCGGAGTGGAAACGGTACGAATACGGTCTTTCATATTTTCTTCCGTCCCCGGTCGAGGCATCCGTCACCCATGCCGTCATAATGCGCGGCGCATAAAAATACGAGAATCCTTCCTGAATGGAAAGTCTGCTGTAAGCGTCAGTATTATCGCTTGGCCAGCACTGGTCTGCAAAACGCAGGATGCCGAGATCCACCCGGGAACCGCCGCCGGAGCAGGTTTCAAATTCTACATCCGGAAAGCGCTTCCTTAATATTTCCCAGATTTCGTACAAAGCCACAACATGGCGATACCAAAGTTCTTTGTCCGTGGCAGTGTTTCCCGCACTCACATCCATCAGCGTTTTATTCATATCCCATTTTACAAAACTGATATCCGGGTTTTCCCCGAGCAATTTTCCCATAAAATCAAGGATAAATTGTTTTACTTCCGGCTTGCTGATATTTAATGTATACTGATTTCTCGCCTGCATCGGCTCGCGGTCTTTGAAACGGTAAACCCAGTCCGGATGCGCCCGGTACAGATCACTGTCCGGATTTACGGATTCCGGCTCAACCCAGATGCCAAAATCCATCCCAAGTTCCTTGACATATGTAATTAGCTCTGCCAAGCCGTTCGGGAATTTTTCCTCATTTACATACCAGTCGCCAAGCCCTGCGCGGTCACTGTGCCTTTGCCCGAACCAGCCGTCGTCGATCACAAACAATTCCACGCCGATTTCTGCTGCTCTTTTTGCCAGTTCTTTCTGGCTTTCCACGCGCACATCAAAGCACGTTGCCTCCCAGGAATTATATAGCACTCTTCCAAGCTTTCTGCGCGGCAGGATATGCCTGTTTTCAAAGGCGTGCAATTTTCTGCTCATCCCGCCATAACCGCCGTCCGAAAAACCCACATACATTACCGGCGTGCAGATTTCTTCGTCTTTCTTTAATGTGTAGGAAAAATCAAAATTACTGATCCCTGCGGTTATTTTTACGTTGCCGAATGTTGTTTTTTCAAAGGTTGCCTGCCAGTTTCCGCTGTAGCCCAAAAGCCCGAACCAGACATTGCCTGACTGCTCATCGGTATTTCCATTGTCAAGGGCAAATGCCGGGTTAAAATGCGGTCCAGTGTTTCCGGTGCGCGACTGGATGGTAAATGCCCCGTTTTCAAGATACTGGTCGTTACAGTGTGATTCTCCCGCCCATTTTCCGCTTAGATAGCGGACGCGGTAACGTCTAAGCGGCGGGATGGATACGGAACCGGATTTGAGGTTTTCGATAACAACTGTGTCGCCGTCGTTTATCAGTCGCACAAAACGCCCGATCATATCATATTCCGGGTATACTTCATAGACAACTTCCGCCATCAGCGGGGAATAAAAATTTTTAAAACGCAGGGTTAAGGTTTCTTTTGCTTCCCCCGTTTCTATGGTATAGTTTTCAAAGCGCATATCCAGTTGTCTGGTTTCCGGATAATTTACTTTCAGGCAGCTTTCCAGCACGCTGTAACTATCCCAAAAGCCGTATTCCTCACGGTTTCTGTCGAGGTTCTGGTCAAAACTGCTATGTCCCCTTTTTTTGACGAGGTAGCCGAGTTCCTCCCCGTGCAGCTTTTCGCCCCAGTAAATCCCTGCCGGGGTGTCCCCTCCGGTAAATACATAGGAGGATGTCTTCATCTCAATCACAAACAAATTATCAACATACGAAATCATATATTTTTTTGCTCCTATTATTAGTTCCGCAATAGCCCTCCTCGTGCATTTTACCCCGGGAGTATTTATTCCCGCTCCGCGTCCATAAATCCTCCCATGCACGTTCCGGGCTCCTGCTGTTTTTTTAGTTCCGCAGTAGCCCTCCTCGTGCACATCACCCCGGGAGTATTTATTCCCGCTCCGCGTCCATAAATCCTCCCATGCACATTCCGGGCTCCTGCTGTTTAACACTCCATTTCTGTCCAGTTAATTAGATTTTTTCAAAAGATAAATTTTAGGCTGGGCTTCTTCCAGGTCAATATGAATGCTATCTTCCACCTGCATTTCCTCGCCAGACCATAAATCCCGTACTATGTAAAGCGTTTTTCCCTCAAGTCCAAGTCTTCCCAACCCAAGTTCCATCTGCTTCTTCTCCGTGTTCGAAAAATTAAATACGGCAAGATAAAGGGTTCCATCCTCCATCTTTCTCACAAAGCTGTCGCATGCCTGATCGCCGGTATTTCCCTCGACCGGACGGAAAGTTTTCCCGGCTCTTGCAATATCCAAAATCTCTTTGTTGGTCAGGATAAGCTTTGCCCTCTCTTTTGCAGCCTCCTCACGGTAATCGTCGCTGTTTAACAGCATGGTTCCGGAAATGGCTGCGGAGAAGAAGCGCGAAAGCCCCTCATGAAACATACTTTCTTCCCTGTGGTTGTAACTGTTGTAGAGTACCACATGATCCGGGTCATTGAAACGGTATACATTTTCATTCAGCCACCAGCCGTATGAGAGGGAATTTAACATATATTCTGTCCAGTTAATTGTGCCAAACACATCGCAGGAAATCCTTCGTCCATGCGCGTACTGTCCCGGGAAAATTGGGGCAATCGAAAGGCTGATATAAAAGTCCTGGGATTTGATCTCGTTTTCCAGTATCTCGTTGATATGCTGCATCCCGCAGTTATAAGCGGCAATACCCGTGGTAATTGTTTTGTCGTAATGTTCCCCTTCTACCGCGCCATGTGCCATAAAATCCATCTTGACATACTCAAAGCCCCAGCGTTTAAAATTATTCAGTTCCCATTCCACACGCATTTTATTGCCCGGATGGGTCGGGTCAATGCAGAGTCCACCGTCAATCGCCGGAAGGATATTGCCCTCACTGTCTTTTAAAAGAATATCCTGCCAATGATATTTCCCGTCCGTACCCGGCACAACCCCATCAGAATCGCTCTTGCCCCAGAATGTAAACGGTGTTGTGTAAATTCCCGGAATCTGACCGTTTGCCCTGACATGCTTTGCGGCGGCAATCCGTTCCTCCTCCGTCAGGCGGTCCCAGAAGGCATCAAAATTTATATACACTCTCCCGTTTGCCGAATAGCCTTTGGACTGCAATTCTTCTTTTACAAAATCAGACGTTTTTGTGTAGATATCATAATTTATTTCCGTGGCAACGGCCGCCCAGGAATTCCAGCCAACCACAACTCCCTTTTCCCAGGAAAGCGGCGGTGCAATAATTCCGTTTGCTCTTCCGTAGGCTTCAAGTCCGTCCCGGTAATCTTCAAAAAATCCCAAAAATACTTTTGGCGAATCAATCTGCGTTCCGTATACTGTACCGTGAGGCAGGGTATCGCGCGTGAGCTTTGAGGTTACACCTGCAACAACCGAAAGCCCGTACAGTGCGGTGCATCCTTTTTCTGTGTTTTCATTATTTCCATTATTTCCCAAATCATTTTCACACTGCGCGTTTATTCCTGTTTTCCATGTGGAATGGGAGATGGAGCCTGCTACCATCCCGTTTCGCGTAACAGAGTCATACACAGCGGTCATTTCATAGCTTTCCTTAATTTGCGAAAATGGCAGCGCAGCATAGCGGACAAAATCATCGTTGTCGAACGGGGTAAACAAATACCGCATATCCTCCCCTTGAGGGAATGTAATTTTTTCTGCCTGAAGTACTCTGATCTGGTTGCTCCCGATTTGTTCTTTTGCGCGGATACTGGTTTCAGTTATCAGGTAAGAGTGTTCCTCGTAAAGATAAAATTTCTGGATAAGTGTTTTTCCGTCGGAGTACTCTTTTTCTGTGCAGAGAAGTTTTCCTTTTCCGAATCCATCCTCAATCTCCTCCACATTGCCCTTTCTGTTTGTTTCTTTTCCTTCGGCACTGTCATATACTTCGCCGTTTATAAGTTTTACTGAGGTATGGACATCCGAAAGGGTGAATCCGTTTTTCCCTTCCATCCTTACCTTACCTGTTTCCGTGTCATAGATTACGGTTACTGTTCCGTTTGAAAGGACTACCTGCCTTTCCCTCTGCTCAACTTGAACTGCCATATTCCCTCCTATTTTTAGTTCCGCATATCCCCTTCCCTCTCCCTCCCTCTTCAAAGAAAAATACTGTCCGCTCTGCTCCCAGTCTTTTTCTTTGGGGTTCCGTCCGGGGATATGCTGTTTTTTTATTTTTTCGGTGTTACCCGAAATAATTTTGGTTGGGCAGCTTCCAGGGTTATATCAATGCTGCCGGAAAATTCCACGGTTTCTTTTGACCACAAATCATACATTTCATATTCCTTAGAATTTTCAAGTCCAAGGCGCTGTGGGTCTAACTGCATGGTTTTTACTTTTTTCCCGTCAAAATTAAACACGGCGAGATAAAGTGTTTCTTCCCCATCCTCAAAGCTGACAAAGGTATCGCACGCGGCATCCTTTGTATTGCCCTCCACCGGGCGGAAGGCAACTCCCCTCTTTGCAACCGCGTTGATCTCCTCACAGGTCAGCATTTCAACCGCCCGCTTCCTCGCTTCCTTAATGCGGAAATCATCGCTGTCAATCAGCATTGTCCCGGCGATGGCTGCCGATATGTAGCGGCTTAGCCCCTCGTTATACATAATTGCATTTTTGTGGTTAAAGCTGTTGTACAAAACAATATGATCTGGGTCTGTAAACGGGTAGATTGTGCCGTTCATCCACCAGCCGTAAGTAAGGGAATTCAACATATATTCCGTATTGTCGATAGTCCCGAACACATCGCAGGAAATTCTCCTGCTGTGTGCGTACTGGCTCGGGAACATTGGCGCAATGGAAAAACTGATAAAAAACTCCTGATTATCCAACTCATCCTTCAGGATTTCATGGATTTGCTGCATCCCGTAATTGTAAGCCTGCGTCCCCGTTGTGATATCCGTGTTGTAAAAAATGCCTTCCCTTGCACCATGGCTCATAAAATCCATTTTCACGTAGGCAAAACCCCACTCTTTAAAACGCTCTAACTGGTATTTTATGTTCATTATCGTGCCCGGGTGGGTCGGGTCAACGGACACGCCGCCATCCACCGCCGGAAGGATGGTTCCGTTTTCATCCTTTAGTACAATGTCCTGCCAACTGTAGCGGTTGTCCGTTCCCGGAACCGTACCCGCAGTATAACCGCCGCCCCAGTAAGTAAACGGAGTCATGTAAATCCCCGGAATCTGACCATTTTCCCTGACATGCCTTGCCGCATCCCTAAGCTGCATTTCTGTCAAGTTATCCCAGAAGGAATCAAAATTAATGTAAACCACGCCATCCGCACTAAAACTATTATCCTGCAAATTTTCTTTTACAAAATCGGAGGAATCCGTGTAGGTCGCATAACTAACTTTGTCTGCCACCGCCGACCAACTGTTCCATCCCATCGGAATACCCTTATCCCAGGCAAGCGGAGGGGCAATCACAGCGTTCGCCTCCCCGTAGGCGGCAAGCCCGTCGCGGTAATCCTCATAAAACCCAAGAAATATTCTAGGGGAAGAAACTTCCTTGCCGGACACATAGCCATGCGGCAGACAATCCCTGGTGATCGCGGAACTTGCCCCCCCGTAAACCGAGAATTCAACGGTCGCATCAATCCCGCCCTGCTTCGCCTTAATTCCCGTTTTCCATGTGTCATGCGTTACAGAACCAACCACCATCCCCCTGCGCAGTGTGTTGTCAAACACCGCTGTTACCTCGTAACTCTCACTCGCTGTTATAATTGGCACCGACGAATACCGGATAAATGCATCATTATCATACGGTGTAAAAAGGAAGCGCACATCCTCCCCTGAAACATTTAAAATATTGGTGGAGTAATCTCCCTTACATGCAAATACCGGAGCAATATAATTGGTAGCAATTTCCCCAGTCTTTGCACTGACCGCTGCCTCAAAGAAAAAATACGGCAGTTCTTCATAAAAGTAATAGTACTGTGTAAGAGAAGCATCCTCCCCCTCATTTACAATACATACCCACATTCCTTCCCCAAAATCATCGGAAAGTTCTTCCACCGCAATACTGCTTTCACCATCGCGCTTCAAGTCCTTACTAATCAGCTCTGCTCCGTCCTTCCTCCCCGCCTTCGCATATACCTCGGATAATAAGGGCAAACTCTTGCCCGGCAAATTCTCGCCTGGTAAGTTCTCACCCTGCAAGTTTTCGCCCACGGCAAAAATCTGCGCAGTTCCTGAATTCACATTATACTCAAGGCTCATCCTGCCGTTGGTCATAATCCACCCGTCGCTTTTTTGTTCGGCAAGAAGTGAACCCTTTTCATAAAGTACCTTTTCCTGCATAGTAATTAGAACATCCTGTATATCCTTTTCTTTCTCATTATCCGCGGTCTGCCCATCCCCCGAATCCTCTTTTTCACCATCTTCACCGTTCCCGTCCTGCCCTGTTCCATCCTTATCTTCTGTATCTGTAACCGAACCGGGATTTTCTTCCCCTTCGCTCGTCGGCTTATTATCTGCGGGCTGGGAGGGTTCCCCGCCCTCCTTGCCACAGGCTGTTAAAATCCCCGCAAAAACCATACATAGCGCAAAAATTAAATATTTCTTTTTTTTCATTCCAACCTCCATGCCCCAAATGCAGTGCATTGCCAACTTACATATTCTGTGTAAGAAACCGATAACCACAACCCTGCCGCACAATAAATTTTCTTCACAAAACGGATTATCCCACAATACCCGCACGGTCGAGATTCTCCACAATCTTGCGCTGCACCATAAAATAAATTAATAATAGCGGTGTCAGGAAAGTTACAATGGAAGCCTGTTTAAGTGCCTCAAAAGCCAGCTCGTTCGTATCAGCCGTATCGAACCACTGCCTTGCCTGGTTGTTAATATACCAGTTATTCGCATCCTTAAAAGTCTTATCGATAATAACACCGAAATACGGTCCGTCGGTATGGAAGTAGTTGGTATAGTAAGTATCACCATATGCCCAGACAAAGGAAAGCACCGCTACGGTCAGTATGGTCGGCAGCGCGTTCGGCAGCATAATGCGGAAATATGTTTTGTAAAATCCCGCGCCGTCTATTAAAGATGCCTCCTCAATTTCCTGCGGCAGCCCTAAAAAGAACTGGCGGAAAATAAATACAAAGAGGCTCTGGTTCACACTGAAACCGAAAATCGCCAAAAGATACAAAGTTGCCGGCTGGTTGATTAAGTCAATATCACCGCCCGTAAACATTTTAAATAGCCCCAGCACATCAAAATGTTTAAAATGTAAATACTGCGTTATCAGGAAAGACTGCCGCGGAACCAAAAATACAAAGATTACAAGGAAAAAAATCAAATTCTTCCCCCAGAAATTTGTTCTCGCAAGCGCGTAACCCGCCATCGCTGACATAAATACCTGTATCGCGCAGATGGAAAGTGCATACCCGATGGTTTTTAACAGTATGGTCGGATCGCCGCGCAGCACGGAGCGGAACACAAACTCAATACTGTTGGTTCCGAATTTCCCCGGAATCCAGATGGAATCGGGTGCGCCAAGTTCGCGCAAATCCGTGAAAACCATTGGCAGGAGCGTTAAGATCGGATACAGTATCGCAAAACATATCCCGATAATCAGGCTTGCAAAAAACAGCCCTGAAATAATCTTTCCCCCCTTGATACTCTTTAGGGAAAATCCCTGTTTTACCGCTGATTTTGTTATTTTACCCTCTTTATTTTTTATCAATGACCTTCACCGCCTTCAAGAATAACAATACAATCACAAGCACCACCAGCACATTTACCATGTACACAACGGAAAGTGCCGAGCCCACGCCGATCTTACTCTTCGTAAATGCGAAATTATAGACTTCCTCCGCGATGGAAGAGTTTAAAAACAGGTCTATCATCGTATAAATCACTGCAAACAAAAGCACGTTGGAAAGCAGCGGCAGTGTTACCTTCCAGAATGTTTCATAGCGGTTCGCACCCTCGATCTTTGCCACCTCATAATGCGAAGGGCTGATGGACTGCAAACCTGCTAGGAAGATCAATGTCTGCACACCGGTTCTTGTAAATAATTGGAAAATATTTTCTAACACCACTGCGAGGAACTCTATGATTTTTTTCGGCAGGAAAGTGTACTCAAGCAGCAGCTCCGCCCCATTTTCCGCCCCGAACATACCGCCGCTCGCAGATTCGATCATCATCCTTCCCGTACTGTTTGCCGTCCATTCGACAATCAGCGGCAGCCCCAGCACAATCGGAAGGAAAAAAATCACGCGCACCACGCCCCTGCCCGGAAATTTGGCATTTGCCAGAATCGCCAGGAACAAACTGAATATTACAATCAGCGGCAGGTTGGTAAATATACTAATGTTTTCTGTTGCAAAAATACGCTGTATCGGTTGGCTTGTGGTACTTACCTCACTAACAAACAGATCGATATAATTCTGTATCCCGTTAAAGGTAAGTTCAATTCCACCCGAAGCCCCAACCTCTACTTTATTAAAAGAATAGAGGATGGTATTTTTTATCGGCACGGCAAAAAAGGTTATAAACCCGATCAGCCATGGCAGCATGAAAATCAGCCCGTTCAGCTTTTTGCTTGTGCTGTATTTCATTTTTCTTTTTGTTTTCACGCCCTTCTTGCTCAATTTTCCGCCCCCTTACTATTCGTTTTGCGCTTCAGGCTCCTGCTGTCTTTCATTCTGCACCATCCCTCTGCGCATACATTTTTTCCCAACACTCTTATTGTATTATCAGGAATCCCAGCGGGGAGAGGTCACCTTCCTCACAGGTTACCGGATACATATTATAATTCGTAACCACGCGCACCCCGTTGGCATATGTCGTTTCATATACACCTTCCGCAAGTGCCTTATGGTCCGCAATCTCCATACAGCGTACCTGTAAAAAAGCCTCCTCATAGCGGTCGTACAGTTCCTGTATATCCTGCTTAATCAATGCATACTCGCGCGATATAAAGTTTGCGTGCCTCGTATTTTTAAGCCTGTCAAGGCTCTGTGCAGTTATCGTAAATTTCGGGCAGCTTCCAAGTTCAAGCGCCTGCAAAAGGAAATAATCCTTGTTCACCCCGCTCTCATTAACATTGAGCGTCGTGTAGGAAATCAGACCGTTCATCACAAGCTGGCGGAATGGGATTTCCATTGCAAAACCGCCGTAGCCGCTGCTCTCCCTCGCAATATTCACCGCGTAAGCGCCGTAGGCAATCTTATCAATCTCCGGGTTATTTAGCGCCAGTTTCTTCTCCCCGGATAATTTTGTAAGATTTTCATCCACAATATCCTGAGCCTGCTTTGGTGTTACCATATTTCTCTTGTTATAATCCGCATAAAAACCTTTTGCCAAATCTTCCACATACAGGTTCCCATACTCTTTCGCATTCTTCAAAAACCCGTCAACAACCGAGGAAAGATAGCGGGGACTTAAAACATGGTATCTTCTTGAATCCTTCCCAAAAACACCGGTCGCAAGGAAATACTCAAATATCTGAACCGGGGAATCGTTAAAATTGTAAGCCGCATGGGTTTTTGGCTCAAATCCATTCCCTTTGCTGTAAATTTTTGTAAAATCAACACCCAGGAATAAATCCTGCCCTTCCTCCTTTGCCTGCTCCATCAGAGAAAGAAGCTCACGCTTTGAACCGTTTGTTTTTGCAAGCTTTGCATTTTTCATCAACTGGTGGTCAAGCCCCCCGTCAAATACCCCCAAGTACGATACTGCAAGCGGATAATCCGAAAGCTCCGACATAATCTGTGAAAGCTGTTCGTAACCGGTCATGGAAATTTCCTTATCGTACGGAATCCCCATAATATACTCCCCGACGGAGAGTGCACCCGTCACCTCCAAAAACAGTCTGGCCTGCTCCTCATACTGCGGTGTCAGCCCATACTGCGCAATCAGGTAATCCCTGTAGGTCATCGCCATATCGTAATATGTGGTTTCTTGTGTAAAAAGCTTATAGCGCACCTTATACCTTGTATCCATCATACCGGTGCTTTTTAAAAACAGCCCGCCGCTGCTGTCATAAGGTCCTAGGATACTGACCTGGGCATATTTTGCCACATCAAACCCCGAGTACGCCCGGTTATAGGTACTGCCTCCGCTCTCCTCCCTCGATGCCAGGGTTGCAGTGACGAAAGCCAGATCCGCCCCATCCTCGATAATGGCAAGATAACCGCCGCTTCCTTTTGTGCCATTGCCGTAATACATCCCATAAACTGGCATATGCAATGTTTCCGGGTAGGAAGGCATATAATAATAATCATTGTAATAGGTATTGTCGTAAACTGCCCGGCTGTAAGTCCCGTAACTCGCATTAAACTGATTCAGCGCAAGCAGTGCGCCGCATCCGTCCGGGACAAAGATATACCCCTCCTGTGCCTCCGCAGAAGAAACCGCCCCAAAACAGGTAAGCAGGTCAATGCGTGTCAGCATATAATACGGATTCTCGTTTACAATCGCGTCCGTCAAAACCGTTACCAAGAGATCATCACCTGAAAGCACCACCTCGAGCGGTATAATAAAGCTTCCCGGTTCCTCGATGCTCACACTGATTCCAAACTCCCCGTTGTCCTCCATCAGTTCATCGGTCGTATAATTTAAGAACTTGGTAAGTTCAACCATCTGTCGAACCGTGGAAATCGGCGGGGAAAGTGAAAGTCTGTTGTAGTAATAATCCCCCTCACTGTTGTACGCATAGACAAGACCAAGACTGTCTGAATATCTATTCGCTTCCTCCTCCGTAAGTTTTCCCTGTGCCAAAAGTTCGTCAATCCCACTTAAAAACCGTTCCTTATACCTTGCCGCCGTAATTTTCTGCGGCATATACTCATTGATGCGGTAGGAGTCCGTTTCCTTTAAATTCAGGTTGATGCGGAAACCATCCCCGATTTTATCAATGGTATAGGTCTGGTGGCTCACACAGTATTCATAGGCATTCCAATATAAAAACGTCCCGTCCTCCCCCACAAAGGTAATGCGCATCAGGGAACGGTCCTCAACACTCCCCTCCGGCTTTAACGCGGAGAATGTACTGCCCGTCGCCTTATCCTCCACCCTAAAATCCAGGGTATCCGTATCAAGGTAAAGCCTTTTCGTTTCATTTTCGGCAGCTAGAACCTCCCCGCTTCCTGCCTCAAAAACCCCATCCACCCCCGCTAAAGTTCCCGTTTTTTCTTCCGGCACTTTTTCCGCCTTGATACCAAGCCCCGGAATCTTTTTTGCGCCGTATATCACAAGCAGGATGACAACAAGTATCGCTGCTAAACCGATTATCTGCTTTTTCACCCCGTCACCACCTTTTTGAAATTTCAGTCGAAACCGTTTCCACAAAACCGATCACCGTATCCATCAGTGTAAAATATAAAATCACCAGGAAAATAATAATTATCGCCGCAACCAGTGTCACAAACAAAGTCAATATATTTCTTCCCGCCGTGTACTCGTGGATGGTACAAAGCCCACAGAATATCAGGTAACAGAACCACACAACCCCGATGTAGCGAAATGCGGTTAAAATCGGTCCTTCCTCCAGGATTACAATATTGCTTAGCAGTGTCGTTGTCAGATTAAAAAGAATCAACGGCACAAGCGAATAACAGGTCATAATCCAAATATCCTTGATGGTTCCACTCCCGTTCATCAGACTGGTTGTGCTCCAGTTGCTTACGATAAACAAAAGAACCGGCACAATCGCAAGCATAAATAGCTGGATGCTTCTCATACTGTGCACCGGGAAATAATTAAATATAAATCCCGTGTACTGGGTCGTGAAAATGGAAATCAGACCATACAGTACAAACAGTACCGTTGCCAGAGCCATATTTCCCTTTCCCCGGAATTTAATCTCAAAAAATCCGTCGAACGGGTGGAATAATGTGTAGAATAAATATTTAAAATCTTCTTTCCATGTGCGCATCGCCCTCACCCCTTCTTTTTATTGTACCGAATTTCCGAGTAGATAAGCAAACCAGCCACAATCAGCAAAGCCGCAAGAATCCACGCGAAATGGTCCTGAATCCAAACACTCCTGCTGCCGTTGTACGCCTGGGAATAAAACTCTTTCTCGTTCCCGAGTTTAAAATAATACATCGCAGTTTTAAAGTCATCCTGCATCAGATAATATTTCCCGATGCCAATATAAGCCAGATCATAGTTGGCATTCAGGCGCAGCGCCTCTTTTGAAAGTCTTGCGGATTCTTCCCACTCGCCATAATAATAACTTTTTGCAGCGCCGAGGGCGGCTTCCCCAAATTCTGTCATCTCGTAGATATAGGCGCAGCGCAGGTTCTTATCCGTTGCAACCAGCTTGTCGCCAAACCAGGTGATTGCGGTAGGAGCCTTGAAATCCCCCTTCAAATCGCCGCTCTTTCCAAAGATATTAACCAGGTTTCCGTCAAAGTCATAGAGAAATATTTTTCCCGTCTGCTGGTCTAAAAGTGCGTACACACCGAAATCGTTGATGGCAACATCCACGAATTTATTTTCTACCATCAAATCCCCGATCACCTTAAAATATCCCTTCTGGCGCAACACATTTTCACCTTTAGGATTCAGGCGGAAAACCTGTTCCTTCGCTGCCGTGTCAACCGTGGTAGCGTATACAAAACCATCCCCGTCAATCGTCAGGTTGTTAAATGCCGGAGCGTAGGTCTTTGTCATCTTGGATTTCTGCTCATCGCTTGACATTTTTTTCCAAAAATAGTCCCACAGGTCAACCACCGGCTTATTGACACCGAAATACCTGGAAAATGTGCCGGACTGGTTTAATTCCACTATCCCCTCAAAACTGGACTGCACGGTGAAATATATTTTATTTGTTTCATCCACTGTGATTTTTGATGGGCGGAACTGGGTCACACCCACCATGTTATCCGGCTTCGTGATAATCCGTTTCATAAAATATCCGTCGCCGTCAAGCACCACAATGCGCTCCGCACCGGTGTCCGCTATATATATTTCATTCTGGCTCTCATGGAACCACACGCCCTCCGGATTTTTTAACGCCACCTGACCGCCGTTTTCATCCAGCACAATTTTCTTATCCTCGGTGCGCAGAAGTTTTACGGATGTCACATATGAATACGTATCATCAAATACATGCAGGCGCGATTCCTGTGTATCAATCAGGAAAATCCGGCCTCCGCCCGTTGCGACATCATCCATACCGGACACCGGGATATCCATTGTATTCCCGTCGATGGTATAAGCTAATTCAAACGCCGGAATACTCTTTAATACCGCCCCCCAGAAATCATAGGTATAATGATGGTCTTCCGTGTTCCTGGCATATGTTTCTTTTGCCGGAAATCCGGAAAGCACAAGTGCCATCAACAAAATAATTCCGATAATTTTTTTCTTTGCCATCCGCGCCACCTACCCTTTCAGGCCGGAAGTTGCCATGGTTTCCAGCACGTTGCTCTGTGAAATAACAAATACTATAATTGGCACAAGCATCATAACCAAAGTGACAGCCGATGCCGCACCGGTTCTCGCAATTCCGCCCGATACAACCTGCGACAGCATATAGCTGACCGGTTTTAATCGTTCCGAATACAGGAAAGTTCCGCCCGTGTTTCCCCAGAAGGACTGGAACGATAAGATAATCAGCGTGATCCATGCCGGTTTTGAGAGTGGCATAATAATCTTAAAAAAGATCTTGTATTCGCTCATCCCGTCAATTTTTGCCGCCTCAATCAATTCATCCGGCACCTGCACGATAAAGTTCTGCATCAGGTAGAGCCCGAACGTCCCGCCGATAACCGGGAGGATTACCGCCCAGTAACTGTTGACCAGATGAAGCCTCGTCATTATGATATAGTTCGGGATGGCTGTGACCGTCCCGTTAAACATCAGGGAATAGACGATTGCATTCGACATGAATTTCGAACCCGGAAATTTGTATTTTGCGAGCGGAAAAGCCGCCATGGAACCGATCAGGACTGTCCCGCCCGTACCGAGCAGTGTTATTACCACCGTGTTAAATACATACCTAGAGAAAATAACATTTAAATCCGCAATTATTACCGACAGGTCAAAGAAATTATTCATTGTCGGATTTTGCACAAACAGCCTTGGCGGGAACAGGAAAATCTCACTGATTGGCTTGAATGCTGCATTGATTATGTAAAGCAGCGGCCAGATACTGATAAAGCCAACTCCCCCCAGCAAAACGACAAGCACGATATCCATTGCAAGGCTGCGGTTTTTTCTCCTGAACTTAAACTTTCTCCACCATTTCCTTGGAGCCGCAAGTAATTTTTCCATAATTATGCAACCTTTCGAAGTAATTTTTGCACAATGATATTGATAAATATCATTATGAAGAACAACAGTGTCGCGATGGCACAGGCATAACCCATCTCCAGACGCAAATTACCGTAATCGTGCAGGTGCGTTAAAATCGTGTGCCCCGCGTAATCCACCGATGGGAATCCGACTAAGTCTAACGATATGGCGGATACGGACAGCGAGTTGGTAATCTGCATGACCGCGCCGAACATTAACTGCGGCTTCATCTGCGGCAGTGTGATATACCAAAGTTCCTGCCATCTGTTCTTAACCCCGTCCACCTGGCCTGCCTCATACAGTGTCCGGTCAACGTTCTGCAAGCCCGCGATAAAGGCCAGGAAGCTGACACCGATCGAGAGCCATAGCTGGACTAAGATCAGGATTGGCATAATGTATTCTTTTGTCTGAAACCAGAGCACCGGCTCCTGGATCACTCCCATTTCCATCAATATGGCGTTGGCATAGCCGTAGGCATCCGAAGAGAATATCAGCTTCCATATCATGTACGCCCCACCGGAGATGGACGGCGCGTAAAATACCAATGTCATCACTGCGCGCACTTTTGGCGGCAGCTCGTTAATTAGCCATGCCAGCACAAAGCAGAGCAGATAACTTGCCGGTCCTGTGACGATCGCAAACAACATAGTGTTTTTGATTGCGGTCAAAAATACCGGGTCGAAGGCAATCAGGTTTATATAGTTTCGAAAGCCTACGAACTGCGGCGTTTCAAACAGGTTAAACGACGTGAAGCTTAAACCGATGGATACCAGCACCGGAACCAACGTAAATACGATAAAGAGAATGATGAACGGCAGCATCAGGATATATTTTTGCTGGTGCAGCCTCCATACTTCCCGGAAGGTCATTCTTGTTTTCTTTTCTTTTTTCATTTCCCTCTCCTATTTTTAGTTCCGTATGACCCCTCCCCGTACCAAACTACGGCAGAGAATTTTTTGTCCGCTAGGCTCCCAAAAAATTCTCTGGGCACTGTCCGGGGTCATACTGATTTTAGTTCCGTATGACCCCTCCCCGTACCAAACTACGGCAGAGAATTTTTTGTCCGTTAGGCTCCCAAAAAATTCTCTGGGCACTGTCCGGGGTCATACTGATTTTAGTTC
>ERZ808051.846-NODE-846-length-25980-cov-5.152801_pt1 | contig 25980 bp, 21 predicted proteins | sample MGYA00380199_ERZ808051 | MGnify/ENA primary metagenome ERZ808051 (study PRJEB31490, sample SAMN06133391) | mouse gut metagenome | isolation source: J11 | host: mice | place: China: Chengdu | collected 2015-05 ...
AAGAACAACATCCTGGTTCAGGCTTCCCAGGCAATGCTTGCGCAGGCAAATCAGGTACCGCAGGGAGTTCTTCAGTTGTTACAGTAATCACTACAGGTACAATTTCAGAGAGCGCCGGTCCATTGGATGGGCGCTTTCTTTTGCATACGGTATTTGCCGTATATGAAAGAAAACGTCCATCCATTTAAAAACATATATTTTTGAAAAAACTGATAAATAGGATGGTTTCCGTTTTTGCTGGCAGCCTTGTATACGTTTCGGGCGACTCCATGAGGAGATATGCCGGATAAAACCTGCAAAATGACAGAAGGAGGCAATACACCATGCAGATACAGCTCAGCATTTCCCTGCTTGCGTCGAACCGGGCGGCATCATTGGAGAGGTGCCTGGATTCATTACGCCCCCTGCTGATGCAGGTTCCAAGCGAATTGATTGTTGTTTTTACCGGAACAGAGGAAAAAGTGAGAGAAATTGCCAGTCGTTATACAGATAAGATTCTTCCCTTTACATGGTGTGATAACTTTTCCGCAGCCAGAAATGTAGGTCTGTGGGCAGCAAAAGGGGAGTGGTTCATGTACATAGATGATGATGAATGGTTTGAGGATGTGACGGAGATCCGAGACTTCTTTTTATCCGGGGAATACAGGAACTACGGATCCGGTTTATATGTACAGAAGAACTATCTTCAGTGGGACGGAATCCAGTATACCGATTACCACGCATTCCGCATGGCCCGCATTATGCCTGGTATGGCATTTCAGAATGTGGTCCATGAGGAGATCACCCCGTTTGTTAAGCCAAGCAAATATTTTAATGCCTATGTAAACCACTACGGCTATATCAATGATGCCGGAAACAGGAAGCCGGAGAAACCGCTCCGAAATATCCCTCTCCTGCTGCAAAGTATTGAGGAATGTCCTACTTATGTAAAAAATTATATTCAGATCACCCAAGAGTACATCATAATAAAAGATTGGGAAAAAGCAGAGGAATACTGTCGGAAGGGACGAAAGCTCTGCAAGGGATTTGACGATAATTATTACCGTGGATGGCTTCAGGCAAATCTACTGTATATCCTGTGTACAAAAAATGAATATGAAAAGGCGGAACAGGAAGCGATTCAGATTTTAGAGCAGGAAAAGCCGTGGGAGTTGGTTCGGCTGAATATTTATGAAACATTGCTTGCAATCTATACCCGCTGCGGGGCCCATAAGGAAATCTTACGTTATGGGGCAAAATTAGAAGATGCTCTGGCTTATATGGACGAGCATCCTGAATTATGGCAAGAGCAGACTTATGCAGACCTGACGGAGGAATCTATCAAGCTTCCTTCCAAACTCTATCAAATTCGTATCAACTGTACGGAATCCGCATTAAAGCTGGGGGACATAGTGCAGGCAATCCGTTTTCTGGAATTGCTCCCTTGGGAAGAGGAAACCTGGATGCAGCGGTATTATCCTGTTTTTGATTGTTGGAAAAATACCTATGCTGAACTTTTCAGGAAACTTCTGGAGCATATTCCGGAGCAATCCCCCTATCAGCAGCTACAGATGGCGGTGGCCCAGAAGGAAAATGGGGAGAGCAATGAAGAACGACAAAAATTATTTGTGCGATGCATGGAACTTACAGAATCCGATTATCTGAAACATCAGGCTGTAAAAGAGGCCATCCTTCTCCAGATGGATATGGTTGAGATTGTAAACGTTATGGATTTGGAAGCCTGGAAGCACTGTGCGGAAAAGCTCCAGGCTCTTGTCTTGATAGATGAAGCGGAAAAGACGAACTCTTCAGTCGAAATGGATCTAACTCCAACTTCGCCGAGTGGATTGGAAGAAATGAAGGATGCCGCAGGAAAATCCCCAAATCAATCCTTTCAGGATGGGTTGGAGAAATTAAAAGCCGCAGCAGAAAAGCTGGCTCAGGACGCTCCGATATATGGTCTTTGGCTGAAAAAGCTTTTATATGAAAAGGAGCTGATTCAGGGATTTCTTGTAGGGGAGGCCCTGATACGTACATTGAAAGAATACAGCAGATTCGTCCTGCGTTTTTACCAGATTCAATACCGTGATGAAATGTTTGGGAAACAGACACGCGCCCTGCTTCCAAAAGATGGCCGTTTTGCCCTCTTTGTGTGGGAAGCATTGGAGAAAATGGAGTGTGGGGAATTTCCGGAAGCCGTGCGGTTATTCCGTACATCCCTTCGGTTCTATCCGACCATGACCGGGGTTGTCCGAGAGGTCATCCGTCAGATGTCCATGAAGGCTGGAAGCACGGCTATGAACCCAGGGGAAGAATTTCAAATGCTTGCACAGCAGATGAAAGAAGCGCTGAGAACAATGATAGCCAACAGGCAATATGCAGAGGCGCTACCAATTATCTTACAGCTGTCGAGCCTTCTTCCAGAAGACCTGGAACTGCTGCGGATGCGGCAAGTTGTTTTTCTGGAGCACTAAGCGAACGTTATAAATATTTCACATAGATTGGAAGAAGCTGCAAAATATAGAGTGAGAGTTTGATCTATGGTAAGAAACAGGAATGATATAAGGAGATTCACAACATGAGCCGCGCGTTAAGGAAACAGATGCTAACAATGACGAATTTGCTTGATAAGGCAAATAAAGCATTAAAAATAAATCTGACTGCAAAGCGCATAAATGAAGATGGAATACAGCAGCTTCTCATAGATTGCCAGGAAACAGCAATCACTATGGGGAGTGAACTGGAGATGCTGTACGGGGAAGGGACAGAAATCGTACATGTGCTTGAGGAGTACTGTGAAAGCATATTTCAGATGACGCAGGCACTGGACAATCCGGAAAAACGACGTGCAGCGCTACAGGAACTTACCGGGCAGATCAAGCAGACACGGAAGCTGCTTGGAGAACTGATTCCGGATCGGCTGGAAGCAGTGTTTCTTCCATATAAAGCATCCATGTGGGATTCACTGGAAAGTGTATGGATGGCAGCAAAAGAAGATGAAGGTTGCGATGTCTATGTGGTTCCGATTCCTTACTATGACCGCAACCCGGACGGTACATTCAGCAAATATCATTATGAGGGCGATGAGATGCCGGACTATGTTCCGGTCACTCATTATGAGAACTATGATATTCAAAAGCGGTGGCCGGATATTATATTCATTCATAATCCATATGACCAATATAACTATGTGACCAGCGTAGATCCCAGATTTTATTCTACGGAGTTAAAGAAGCGGACGGATATGTTAGTATATATTCCTTATTTCATAATAAATGAAACGGATCCGGACGACCAGCAGGCAGTGGAAGGAATGGAGCATTTTTGTACGGTATCAGGCGTACTCAACGCTGATAAGGTAATTGTACAGTCTGAGGATATGCGTAAGATTTACATAAATGTTCTGACAAAAGAATGCGGGGAACAGACGAGGAGACATTGGGAAAATACGATACTTGGTTTGGGCTCCCCTAAGTTTGATAAGGTGCAGGGAACAAAGCGGGATGATCTGAAAATACCAGAAGAATGGCTGGAAATTATCCGGAAGCCGGATGGAGAATGGAAAAAGATTATTTTATATAATACCAGCGTCAGTGCATTGTTGGAACATCAGGAAAAAATGCTGGAAAAGATGCGGTCAGTATTCCATGTTTTTATGGAGAACAAAGAAGAAATTGCGTTGCTATGGCGTCCGCATCCATTGATTGAAGCAACGATAAGTTCCATGCGTCCGCAGCTGTGGGTGGAATATCAGAAGATTGTGAATGAGTATAGAGCAGACGGGTGGGGGATTTATGATGATTCTCCTGAATTGGACCGGGCGATTGCTTTGTGCGACGGGTATTATGGGGATCATAGCAGTCTGGTGCAGTTGTGCCAGAGTATAGGAAAAGCAATTTTGATACAAGACGGTATGTAAGGGACAGATATAAAAATAGTGAAAAGGCGGTAATGCTTTATGCAATTTGAATTGATGGCCTCTATGATGTGTGCTGACTATGGGAATTTAGAAAAGGAAGTTAATAATCTAGAGATAGGAGGAATTGACTCTTTCCATATTGACATTATGGATGGTCGTTATGTCCCGAATTTTGCCATGTCATTGAATGATATGCGTTATATAGCTAATATAGCTTCAAAACCATTAGATGTCCACCTGATGATAGAACATCCAAATAACCGTATTGGCTTATTTCTTGACTGTCTACGGAAAGGTGATACTGTTTATATTCATCCTGAAGCAGAATACCATCCATCTACCACTTTACAGAGTATTATTAATGCAGATATGATTCCGGGAATTGCCATTAATCCGGGGACATCAGTAGAAACAGTAATGGAAATGCTTCGGATTGTAAAAAAAGTTTTGGTTATGTCTGTAAATCCTGGAAACGCTGGACAGATGTATCTTCCGTATGTGGGGAAGAAGATTATAAAACTACTTGCTCTGAAAGAAGATATGGATTTTGAGATATATTGGGACGGAGCATGCAGTGCGGATAAGATTCTGGAGTATGCTCCGAAAGGTGTTGGTGGATTTGTATTAGGAACAACTCTTCTGTTTGGAAAAGAGCAAGCGTATGTAGAGACATTGCAAGCAATTCGAGAATTACGATTTTAGAAAAATAAAAGAAGAGGGAAGCAAATGTTGAGCAATAAAGTGATTTTGATAACAGGTGGAACAGGTTCATTTGGCCATCAGTTCGTAAAGTATATATTGAAGAATTATATCCCCAAAAAGGTTATTGTATACTCTCGAGATGAGTATAAACAGTTTATTATGGAAAATGAGTATAAGGGACATCCACAGTATAGTAAACTGCGCTTTTTTATTGGAGATGTTCGGGATGAAGCGCGTTTGAGAACAGCTATGAAAAACGTGGATTATGTCATACACGCGGCAGCTCTAAAGCAAGTTCCTGCATGCGAATACAATCCAAACGAGGCAATTAAAACCAATATAATTGGAGCGGTAAATGTTATAAATGCTGCATTGGAAACTGGCGTAAAGAAAGTGATTGCGCTTTCTACGGATAAAGCTGTAAATCCAATTAACTTGTATGGAGGCACCAAGTTGGTGTCTGACAAATTGTTTTGTGCGTCGAATGCATATTCTGGAACAGGTGGTACAAGATTTGCGGTGGTACGGTATGGTAATGTGGCGGGAAGCCGTGGCTCAGTTATACCGTTTTTCAAAGACATTATTGATCGAGGTGGAACGGAATTACCAATTACAGATAATCGTATGACAAGATTTTGGATTAGTCTGGAGGATGGGGTAAAGCTGGTCATTTATGCATTGGAAAATGCTAGAGGTGGTGAAACTTTTATTTCTAAAATTCCTTCTTTTAGAATTACCGACTTGGCACAGGCTATGCTGCAAGGCTGCAAAATGCCAGAAGTAGGAATAAGGGAAGGCGAAAAATTACATGAAGTGATGATTACGAAGGAAGATTCCGTACATACATATGAGTATGATCGGCATTTTATTATTTATCCAAATTATAATTGGTGGGGAGAAAAAGAATTAATTCCAGGTGGGAAACCGGTAAAAATAGAATTTGAGTACAGCTCTGAAAGTAATAGTGAGTGGCTGACGATCGAAAAGATTCGTGAATTATTAAAAAATTTAGATATATAAGAAACTAAAGGGAGGAAAAATTGAAGAGCTTAGCAATACATGGAGGAACTCCTGTAAGAAAAACACCTATATATTATGGACATCAATCTATTGATGATGATGACATTGCCGCAGTGGAGCAGGTGCTAAGAAGTGACTATCTTACATGTGGTCCTGCGGTTACACAACTGGAAGAAAAATTGTGTAATATTACCGGGGCAGAACATGCCGTTGCAGTCAGCAGCGGAACAGCAGCACTGCATGCGGCATGCTATGCGGCAGGCATTAAAAGTGGAGATGAAGTAATAACGACTCCATTGACATTTGCTGCATCTGCAAATTGCATTTTATATATGGGGGCAACTCCAATTTTTGCAGATGTTGATCTTGAGACATATAATATTGATCCAGAATCCATTGAAGCACATATTAGCGAAAGAACGCGAGCAATTTTGGCGGTTGATTTTACCGGGCAGGCTGTAGAACTCCAGAAAATACGGACTATCTGTAAGAAAAATCGTATATTACTGATTGAGGATGGAGCACATTCTATTGGAACCGTATATAAAAATTTATATGTAGGGAATATTGCGGACTTAACCACATTTAGCTTTCATCCGGTAAAAACTGTTACCGGGGGCGAAGGCGGTGCCATACTTACAAATAATGCGAAGTATTACCAAAGAGTGTCTTTGTTCCGAACACATGGAATCACGAGAAATGTCAAGCTTATGAATTTAAAATTGGATGGAAAAAATACATATGATGGATTGGAGGAATGGTATTACCAGCAGATTGATTTGGGGTATAATTACCGTATAACCGATATCCAGGCAGCGTTGATTAGAAGCCAGTTGGATAAATTAGAACAATTTAAACTTCGCAGGCAGAAAATTGCAGATATGTATAATAAGGCATTTACAGATTTCCCAGGGATTATATTACAGAAGGAAATACAGGAATCAGATACAGCAAGGCATATTTACCTCATTCAATTAGATTTGGATAAATTAACAGTTGGAAGAAAAGAAGTATTTGATGCATTGAAAGCGGAAAAAGTATACTGCAATGTCCATTATATCCCGATTTATTATTTTCCATATTATCAGAAGCTGGGCTATACAAAAGGATTGTGTCCGAATGCTGAAAGACTGTATGAAAGACTGATTACAATACCGCTATACCCTGCAATGACGGATGGAGACGTGGATAGTGTGATCACAGCAATAAAAAAGGTCATAAGATTTTATTTAAAAGGATGAGGAAGATTATATGGAACAGACGGAATTGATTTATGAAAAAACAAAAGGGCTGACGCCTTTTGTATATACGGTAGTGAATAAGTGGCTATATTTTTGTGATATGCATATACCGCAACTGTTTAGATATCATTTTGAAACAGGTGAGTATGAATGCGTTGCCAGATTTAATAAAAATTCTTTAAGCTTCCATAAAATCTTTTTTTATAGGAATGAATTATGGCTACTACCTTTTTTGAATAAAGAAATAGTTTGTTTTGATATAAATACAAGAAAAATAACCTATTATAATGTGCCTAAAAGAATAGAAGAAAAGTCGATTCCCTTTACTAATATGTTTTTTATTGAGGAAAAGGCGTATCTTTTTCCACATGGAAAAAACAGATTTTTACTAACAATTGATTTATGTACATACCAAATAGAAGAGGTACAATTGCTGAAAAGTTATCAGAGAGAACCTGTATTTTTTACTGGATCAATACGAGTTCAGGATAAAATATATATGATAGATAGTTCGGGAAAGCGAATCATTTTATACGATATTAGAAACAAAGAAGTGAAAAGTATTCAGGAAACTAATCATTTGTTAGATAATTTGCAGCCTGAGAAAATAGGGCATAACATTTACTTCTTCCCTATTATTATAGGTGGAAATGAAAAAATACTAACATATGATACAGAAGAGAACTGTTTTATAAAAAAAGAATATCCAATAAAGAATCTCCTACAGGGCGAAGTTTGCATTACAGTAACATTTAATGGAGAAATTTGGATTTTGGCGAATAGGCAAAAGAAAATTTTCCGAATAAATTCTGATTTGGAAATTAAGTCAGAAATAGAAATTCTTAATTTCAATGAAGATAAAAAGGAAATATATATTTCAGGAGTAGCCTTCGAAGATTGTTTTTTTTGGAATGGGTTCGAAGATGGGACTCCCCTCGTACAAGTAAAAGATGGAGTTGCAAAAATTTTAGATGTCTGTAAAAATCAAAGTATTTTAGAAATATTTATTGAGATGATAAAAGATTGTGGCACACATGAAGAGAAGCGCAATAAATTCAATATTGGAAAGACAATTTATGATAATGTGCTTTTATCCAGTACCGAAAAGTGAAAGATGTAAAAAGAACTGTTTGTGTCAGCATAAACTACAGAGGTGGTCTATAGTCATGAGTTTTGTGTTGGGAACTGTACAATTTGGAATGAATTATGGGATACAGGGAAGACTAAAGCCTTCAGAAGAAATGGTAAATGAAATGCTATCATTGGCTTTAGAGAAAAAAGTCGAACATTTTGATACAGCTTTTTCTTATGGAAATGCGGAAGACCTTCTTGGCCAATATAGGATAAAAAATCCAGATATGGCAGAGAAAATGCATATTATTTCTAAATTGTCCCCAAAAGCACTTGCTGGAAGACCAAAAGATATGTGGAAGGACATCATATTAAAAAATAGCATTCAAAGTATTAAAAGGCTAAATGTCAATGAATTGGAAGCATATCTCTTTCATAATGCAGAATATATTTTTGATGAATATGCAGTACAAGCTCTGCACTTTGCTTGTGAGGAAAATCTGGCAAAGAAAATTGGGGTTTCGATTTATACTCCGGAAGAAGCTATGAAAGCATTAGAATATGATCAAATAAAAGTAATTCAGGTGCCCTATAATGTATTTGATCAGAGACTTGATCAATATGGATTTTTTGGAGCGGCAAAAGAAAAAGGGGTGGAAGTTTATGCAAGAAGTTCTTTGCTCCAAGGACTTCTGCTGATAGATCCTGATTACCTGCCAGAAAATGTACGCTTTGCAAGAAGATATATTGAAAGATTTTTGACTATTTGCAGAGAATATCGAATATCTCCTTTAAAGGCTGCTATAGGCTTTGTGAAAGAACATACTGGAATTGATTATGTAGTGTTCGGTACTGATAACAAAGCACAACTAAGGGAATATCTATCTATACATAAAGAAAAGCTTACAGAAGGCCTGATAAAGGTACTGAAAAAGGAATTTGAAGATACAGAAGAAAAATTGGTGAATCCTATTCTTTGGAGTAAATGATTGCTTCTGAGAATTAGGTTAAGGAGCTACTAATGAAATATATTGCTATGATTCAGGCTAGATGCGGTTCATCTAGACTGCCAAATAAAGTGCTAAAAGATATAGCTGGAAAATCAGACCTGCAATGGGTGATTGAACGTGTTAAACGCAGTAAATATATTAATGAAGTTATGGTGGTTACATCTATTGAAAAGAATAATCTTCCACTGATTTGTTTATGCGCAGAGATGAACATACGAGTATTTGCTGGTTCAGAAAATGATGTGCTGGACAGATATTATCAGGCGGCCAAATTATTAAATCCAGAGTACGTAGTACGAATAACGGCGGATTGCCCTCTATTTGACTGGCGCTATTTAGATATGGGGATTGAGCAGCTGGGAAATGAAACTGATTATATGTCGGAAGTGACAGAAAGTTTTCCGGACGGGTTGGATATTGAAATTATTAGTTTTTCTGCATTAAAAAAAGTATGGAAAGAGGCATATCTAAGTTCTGAAAGAGAACATGTAACACTGTATATCAAGAATCATCCAGAACAATTTAGGATTCAGAATTTGGAATGTCCGATTGCCGGCATTGGGGAGAAAAGGTGGACATTAGATCAGGATGAAGACTATGAATTAATCGGTAGGATTTATGATCACTTTATAACTGAAGGAAAAGAGGATTTTGTTACGGAAGATATTTTGGAATATTTAGATTTAAATCCGTATCTTGAGAATATAAACAAAGAAATTATGAGAAATGAAGGACTGGCAAAATCTTTGAAAAATGACAGGATAATTAAGGCTAAGGACTAAGTATAACATAAAATAGTAGGAAAATTATTGCTTAATGAGAATTTTGGAAATTGGTTGTTGCTACGGATATAATTTAATACATTTATGCAAAAAGTATGACATGGAGGGATATGGAATCGAACCGTCTCAGGAGGCTGTGGCTTACGGAATGAATATGATAGGTCAAGAAAAGAATGTAAAAGGTATTTTAAAGCAAGGTACGGCAGATAAACTGAAGTATGGTTCAGGATATTTTGACATTGTTATAATAGCGTTTTGTATGTTTTGAATAGATAGAAAATATATTATGCGTGCTTTGGAGGGGACAGATAGAGTTTTAAAGCGGGGGGGATTAGCTATATGGGATTTTGATACAAGGATTCCATATAGGCGTATAAGTGTACATAATAAGAATGTACCAACTTACAAATATGATCTTGCAGAATTGATTTTGGGAAATCCACAATATTATTCGATAGAAAAAAGATCTTTTTCTCATTTGAAAAAAGGTCTTAATAAAGAGATACAGGAGAGAAATGCTTTAAATGTAATTTACGAAGAGTCAGTAGAAGATGCATATATAACCTCATGATCGAAAGAAGTATGTTTTGAAATTCGGGAGAAAAGATTATGAAAAAAATTAAAATAGGCAGCGGCCAGAAACTTTACATTCAGGCAAAAAAAATTATACCTGGAGGAACACAATTGTTAAGTAAACGACCAGAAATGTTTCTACCAGATTTATGGCCGGTTTACTACAGTAAGGCGAAGGGCTGCGATATATGGGATTTGGATGGAAAAAAATATACGGATGTCAGCTATATGGGGATAGGAGCGAATGTACTCGGATATGCAAATGACGAAGTGGATTCCGCAGCGAAAATGGCTATTAACAATGGTGGAATGTGTACTTTAAATGCACCGGAAGAAGTATATTTGGCGCAGGAATTATTAAAGCTTCATCCATGGGCAGGCGGAATAAGGTATGCAAAATCAGGTGGAGAAGCAATGGCATTGGCTGCGCGTATAGCAAGGGCATATACGAAAAGAGATATTTTACTTTTTTGTGGATACCACGGATGGCATGATTGGTATTTATCAGCAAATCTTTCTAATAAAAGCGCTTTAAATGATCAGCATATTCCAGGTTTGGAACCGTTAGGCGTTCCTTCCGGTCTGGCAGGGACAAACTTGCCGTTTCACTACAATAACATCAGAGAGTTTGAAGAACTGATGAAAATGTATAAAGGGCAAATTGCTGCAATTGTTATGGAGCCAATCAGAAATTATTATCCGGAAGATGGATTTCTTCAAAAGATCAGGGAGGCAGCTACTGCGGCAGGTATACTTCTGGTATTTGACGAAATCACTGCGGGTTTTAGGCTGTGTGCCGGAGGAAGCCATATAATCTTTGGTATAGAACCAGATATGGCTGTATTCGCAAAGGGCTTGACAAATGGCTATCCATTAGCAGCCATTATCGGTCACAGAGAGGTTATGGAGGCATCTCAGGGAACATTTATAAGTAGTACATTTTTTACAGAGCGGGTTGCATTTGCAGCAGTGTTAAAAAATGTAGAACTATACCAGAAATACAAAGTATGGGAAAAGCAGATTGAATATGGAGAAATGGTGCAAAATGGCTGGAAAGAAAAGGCCGAAAAGAACGGACTTGAGATAGAAGTCGGCGGGATCAGTCCGCTGGGACATTTTACGATTATTGGCAGAGAAAGCGGCCTGGTCTATAAGACATTTTTTGTCCAGGAAATGCTTAAGCGGGGATATATTGCGTCTAATGCATTCTATACGTCATACGCACATTCACCGGAAGTGATCAAAGAATATCTGGAAAATGTAGATGAAGTATTCCGGTCTATTGCAGATATTGAAGCGATTGGAAAGAAAGTGGAAGCTTGCCTTGAAGGGCCGGTCTGTCATAGTGGATTCGGAAGACTGAACTGAAAGTGAGGACAAAAAACTGTGTTCCATATTTTTAAAAAGATTGCAAAAAACGAACCATACTTTATTGCAGAAATAAGTGCAAATCATGGGGGAAGCATTGAAAATGCATTGGAGCTTGTAAGGCAGTCTGCGAAAGCCGGTGCGGATTGCGTAAAAATACAGACCTATACGGCGGACTCTATGACAATTGATTGTGACAACCAGTATTTTCGAATCCGGGGAGGACTTTGGGACGGCTATAAGCTCTATGATCTGTATCAGGAAGCTGGGACACCCTATGAATGGCAGGGAAGGATTAAAGAGGAATGCGAAAAATGCGGTGTTGATTTTTTGGCCACTCCATTTGATAACGATGCGGTAGACTTTCTCGAAAGTTTAGGCGTTGAGGCATATAAGATCGCCAGCTTTGAATTGGTGGACATTCCACTGATCGAATATACCGCATCAAAGGGAAAACCAATGATTATATCCACTGGGATGGGGAGCCTGGAGGAGATACAGGATGCCATAGATGCGTGTCAGCGTGCCGGCAACAATCAGATTGTATTACTGAAATGCTGCAGTGAATATCCTGCTCCGTGGGAGGATATGCACATGGGGAACATTCCGGATATGAAACAACGCTTCCATCTCCCTGTCGGTTTGTCTGACCATAGTGCCGGAAGCCTTGGCGCGGTCGTGGGAGTGACCCTTGGTGCGTGTGTAGTAGAAAAGCATATTAAATTAGCGGATGTCGAGAGTGCGGATGGCAGATTCAGTATGGAAATATCAGACTTTGCACAGATGGTAAAGGATGTCCTAAATGCAAAATTAATATCGAAAGGACCGGATTATACGTTGACTGCTGGAGAAAAAAACTCGACTGTGTTCCGCCGGAGTCTTTTTGCGGTAAAAGATATCAAAGCCGGTGAATTGCTTTCTGCGGAAAATGTAAGGAGCATTCGACCAGGATACGGTGTAAAACCTAAATATCTGGAAACAATAGTATCCGGAAAAAGCTGTATAGATATAAAAAGGGGAGAGCCGATTACCGAGGAGCTACTGAAAGCAATACAAACATAATGGTCACATCCATAATTTTTAATGAGGTTAGGATATCGCTGGAATCAAATACAAAATTTGTGAGTGAGTATAGAAAATACTTGGAAAACTAGAGGATGGTTTTATGGAAGGTATATTTTTACGTTACGCAGTTCAAGAAGATGCGGAATTTTTATTTAATCTGGTGAATGACAGCGAATGCAGAGGAAATTCATTCAATCCTCGAAAAATTACTTGGACAGAGCATATAGATTGGTTCAGGGAAATTCTGCTTTCCGAAACACAGAAACAATACATACTAATGGACGGAATCACGCCCGTTGGACAAGGCAGGCTGGAAGTCAGTGGCGAGACCTGCCGGATCAGCTATAGCATCAATCCGGAACGCCGGGGATGTGGATATGGAAAGGCCTTAATCAAACTGCTCAACAATGCTGCTGTAAAAGACTTTCAGGAGTGCAATCGTTGTTTGGGTGAGGTACTAAAAGAGAATATTGCTTCCCAGAAAATATTTGAAGAATTGGGTTACACAGCAGAAAAGAGAGACAAATATTTTCGTTATAGTAAACGGATTGAATACTGCAAAATAGACCAGAAGTTAAAACAAAAAATGGGGGGGTATTGGGCTGACAGAGTACCCAATATCTTTCATGAAAGCCATTGGGTAGCGGCATGAAAATCTTATGTTTACATAATAACGACTGTGCAAAAGAGCTGTTCCATTGGCTTAGAGATGAGGGACATGATATTGTACTCTGTTCTGAACAATTAAATCCTGATTGGTGTAGAAAGCAGAAGTTTGAACTAGCAGTAAGCTATACATATAGATTTATATTAACAGATGAACATATTATGGCTCTAAACCATAATGTAGTAAATCTTCATAATTCGTTATTGCCTTGGAACAGGGGAGCTGATCCGAATCTATGGAGCATTATCGAAAATACACCTCGTGGAGTCACTTTGCACTATGTAGACTCAAGTTTGGATAAAGGATATATAATCATGCAGTCATTGGTTACAGATGCAGTGACAAATGACTGCGAGACGCTTGCAAGCAGTTATAATTGTTTAGACCAAGCTGCGAAAAGAATGTTTAAAGAGGCATTTCAATGTTACGAATTTTGGCCTTCTATGAAAAAGAAAGCAATTGGTAAAGGGAGCTATCATTCATTAAAGGAAGGATATCTTATTAAAAAGGTAATTGATTCATACGATATAACCATTAATGAATTTAGAAATCGTATAATTGCCTTGAATCAAGATAGAAGAATACTATGATATTATTTAGAGCAGATGGAAATAAAGAAATAGGTGCTGGTCATATTATGCGGTGTCTATCCATTGCGGATGCCTTTAAAAGAATTGGAGAGGAATGCGTGTTTGCATTGGCGGATGATTCAATGCAGGGAATCATTACTGCAAGGAAGTACAAGGCATATGTTCTTAAGTCTGACTATCGACATATGGATAGTGAAATAGAAGAGATGATGTCCGTCATCGGGAGATTTGCGCCGGACATGCTTATCGTTGACAGTTATTTTGTTTCAAAGATGTATTTCGAATCTTTAAGAAAAAATTTACGACTTATCTATATGGATGACTTGGCAGCATTTGCTTACCCGGTAGACGTTCTTATCAACTATAATGTATACAGTTTAGACATAGATTATAGAAAAATCTATTTTAGAGAAAGCATCTCGTATCCAACGGTTCTTTTTGGGGTAGAGTTTACACCATTGAGAAAAGGGTTTATGAATATAGCCCCCAAAAATCAAAACAAAATATGTAAAGATATATTGATCTCAACGGGGGGCTCGGATTTGACTCATTTGGCGCTTAAACTGGTACGGTATATCAAAAAGAAAAATGATGGAAGGCATTATCATTTGCTGCTCGGCTCCATGAACTCGGACGATTTAGAGATTTATCAATTAGCGTCTGGTATTTCTAATATACATATTCACTCAAATGTAAATGATATGAAATCTCTTATATATTCATGCGATATTGCAGTTTCTGCAGCTGGAAGTACAATGTATGAAATTTGTGCATGTGGAGTTCCTATAATAACATATGCTATAGCGGATAACCAGATTTTGGGAGATAAAAAATTTAAAGAACTGGGTCTGTCCCTATCATGTGGCGATTTGAGGACAGAATGTGAACCAGAGGTGAAAATTTATAATTGTATTGAAAAGATTTCAAGTGACTACATGTGGCGTGTGAATGTTGGGAAAAAAATGCAAGAATATGTGGATGGATATGGAGCTGACAGAATCGTTCATGGACTTGGATTTTGTAGTTGAATTATATAAAAATAAGATTAGAGGTTAAAATGAAAATGAAAAAAATGAGAGTGACTATTGAGGAGCTTGAAGCATTAAGAAAGATATCAAAAGTTCAAAAAAAAATTGATAGTATTGATGGCAATCATATTTTATTCTATGGAGGAGGACAACATACGAAATATATTTTGCGATGTTGTGTATTTGACAAGCATATAATAAGAGTCTGCGATTCTTTTAAAAAGGGTAATATATGCGGATATGAGATAGAAAAAAAATCCATAGAATTGATTTCATGGGCTGATGCAGTTATCATTTCTAGTTTTTATGATCGAGAGCAGATATATGAAGAACTGAAAAAAGTTATTTCCATTGAAAAAATTGTTTTGCTATATTCAAAAGACGAAAAAGAGCCTTTATATAATTATAATGTAGAGATGAATGCTGAGAAATTACCAGATTTATGTAAAAAGGATGAGTGGGGGGGACAAGATAGGTATACTCCCTGGAAAGCGGATGGCATGGGAGAAAATTATGAAAGTACTGTTGAAAAATACTTCTTTGATGAGGTGACGAAGCACTATTATTTGAAGTGGGTTCATGAAGGTGACAAAGTCTTAGATATAGGAGCAGGGACAGGCAGGCTATCGATTGAACTACAAAAAACAGGAGCGGATGTTACAGCTGTGGATACCAGTGAGGAGATGTTAAATGTTCTGAGGAAGAAGAACTCTGATATTAAAACAATTATAGTTGATGGTGTAAAACTTCCGTTATCTGATGACTCTTTTGACAAAATTGTATCATGTGATGCAATGGTTCATTTTACAAATTGGAAAGAATTTATGAAGGAACATATCAGAGTTGTTAAAAAAGGCGGACTTATTGTCCATAATATGTTTAATGATGACCATTTAAAATATATTTCTAATAAAAAGTATATACGTACAAGCTATATTTCTGACTGTGGGGGGTATGGATCGAGTGTAAACAGAAGCGAATTGGAAGCGTTCTGTATTGAACAGAATATAGAACTTCTTCAGATGATACCTTATGGCGCATTTTCTCAAACTGCATTTTCATATGGTATATTGACACATCAGGAAATGCTTAAATTACAAAAATGGTATTCAGAGTTCTGCAATCAGGAAAATTTGCGTTATCTGATAGGACGATTTGAGAGGGAGATTGTTTCAACATGTGATGAAACAATTGCTGCGCTTAACATATTAGTGTTTAGAAAAAAATAAATCAAATTAGGGAGGATTCCTTTTGAAAAAAATATTGATGAAAGCACACTCCCCATTTTCCATTTTTACATGTGCTTTAATTGGAGAAGTATACTATAAAGAGGATTATAAAATTCTTATCATGGGAAACTCGGTGGATGAAGATTTTGAAGAGCGAGTGAAAGAATCCCAATTTTTTCAAGAAGTATGTCTATTTGATCAGAGAGAAAAGACAATTAGGTGTATAGAAAATACTGTGGATGATTTTTTATCTAATCACACTGAAATAGATGAGTATTTTATGTGCGTCTTTAGTGATGGATATAGCATTTTGTTAGCTCATCGACTGCGTGGAAAAGCTGGAATAAATATTTTTCCCGAAGGATGTGCTACTTTACAATTGCGAGAAAGAATCGAATTAGTATTTAATGAGGTATACGGAAAAGATCAGATGCTCAGAGAGTTCTTTCAGAAATATAAAATTGAATTTGACTTATTTTCTAAAACATGGGTATTTGATTTAAAAATAGAACAGGGAGAATTAGGAGCCAAAAAAAAGTTCATAAATGTTAGACATTTGTTGAAAAATCAGAAAAAGAATAGGATTATAGAACGCTTAAATATCCTCTATGGGTATTGGCCAAAAGGTGATTATAATACTTTTGTCTTGGATGATACTTTAGCTGCATCAGATTTATTGGATGGAGAAGCTGAAATGAAAATCCTTGATGCATTATTTTCTGGATTAAAAATGGAAAAAGTATTAGTAAAAGGACATCCAGGTCAAGATTTGTTAATGTCGAAGTTACGTTTTGGAAAATATGGAACTGATTTTTATGAAAATTCCAATATACCATGGGAAATAATGCTGCTAAATCTTACAAAAAATAATAGAGATGGCATTACAATTATTACACCGTTGTTAGCAACTTCTATTATGAGTACAATTAATCTCTTATCTGTTGCTACTCCGATTACCATAATTTCTTTGCAGCTATTAGAAATGAATTTTTTTGGTGAATATATAAAAAAAGCAATTGCACTAAATGGTAACTATTATGAAAAAGCAATTAGGAACAATAAAAATATACATCTTTTTATTCCACAAAATTTAGATGAATTAGAAACACACTGTACAATAAAAAAGGATGATACAGGTAAAGTTTCAAAGAAAAATGAACTAGGTGATCCATCTGATTATTTTTTTCGAACAGGAAATTTGCTTTCGAAGACATATATTTTTTCTACGGATGGACAGCTCTATGAAAAATCAGCTTTTTATTTTCTTAAATACCAATCAGAAATTATATTCTGTGTTGAAAAATTTATAGATATTAAAGAATTTGTATGGAGGCCCTCTGAATGTAACCTTTTTTCAGCTGTAAATGGAGTGGCTGTTGAAATAGAAAATGAATACGGAAAAAAGCAGATGTATATAGTAAGTGATTCTAAAAAAAATAATTTTCTTGATGAAGGTAAGCTTGTGTGCAAGGCCAGATATAAAGGCTATTGCAAAAAAATATATATAAAAGGGCATCTTATGGTTGAACATAAGTACTGTGCTTTAAATTGGCTTTACTACGACTGCAAGTGGAGAGAAAGGTTCTGGGAGAACTGGTTCGAAATTGAAAAGAAAAACTTATTAAAAAAATATATAGAAAAAAAGAATATTAAAAATATATGGATATTTGGGAATGGAAAAATTGGACAGACAATAAATGATAGTTTTGAATTTAATAACGTGAATACTAAGTTTACAGCATCAAAAACATCTTGTTTGAAAGGAATAGAGGCTGTTGCGATAGAAGAAGCATACAGAACGGAAACATTGCCGGATATTATGATAATTACACCGATGAATGACTATGATCTGATTTGTTTTAGACTTAAAGGAGATTTAAAATCTGTAACTATGGGATTAAATGAGTTTATCTCGGAGGTGATACAAGAATAATTAGTTTGTGGAGGATTATATGAAATGAAAGAAAAAATCGGAAATGTTGAAATAAATTATACATTTTATGAAGGTAAAGACATTTATTCAGATGGACAGATTGAAGACGATTTATTGAATAGTGTTATGAAAGGAAAGGAAATTGATGCATTGAAATCTGGATCGAGCTGGCCTGTTTTATATCACTTATCTGATATTCGGGAGAATTTGTTGGAATGGTATCCATTTCGCAAAAATGCCAATATATTAGAGATAGGATCCGGATGCGGTGCATTAACAGGACTTTTAAGCAGAAGGGCGAAAAGTGTAACATGTATAGAGTTGTCAAAAAAAAGGTCTTTGATTAATGCATATAGAAACTCAAATTGCGAAAATGTAACAATTTATGTTGGGAATTATAAAGAAATAGAGCCTCATTTGACAGAATCATTTGATTATATCACTCTTATAGGTGTTTTAGAATATTCGTCAATCTACTTAAGCGGATCAGATCCTTATTTGAAAATGCTTGAAATAGCTAGAAAACATCTTACAGATAATGGCAAGCTTATTGTGGCAATAGAAAACAAAATGGGAGTCAAGTATTGGAACGGTGCAGCTGAGGATCATACAGGACGTATCGGATCTGGACTGAATGATTATTCAGAAGGAGAAACTGTAAGAACATTTTCGAAGATGGAGCTAGAGAAACTTTTACAAAAAGCTGGAATAAAATCTTTTAAAATGTATTATCCAGTTCCGGATTATAAACTGCCGGAAGCGATTTATTCGGAATGCTTTCGGCCTAAACCAGGATCTATCAGAAGTTATGGGAAAGATTATGATATGCCAAGACTCTACAGTTTCAACGAGGCGGCAATCACGGACCAGATTTGTGAGGACGGAATGTTTCCATATTTTTCTAATTCATTCCTTGTAGTTGCTGGTGAAGAGAAAGAACAATGCTTGTTAGAAAAGTATGGAAGGTGCAGAAGAGATAAGTTCCAGATAAAGACGGAAATTATGCAGAAGGATGGGAAGCGATTTGTTAGAAAATCTGCACTTCATAAAGAGGCTGAGAAACATATCCTAAGTATAAAGAAAAATGAAGAAAAATGGATAGGTAAATTAAAAAACATTCATTGTATCAAAGGCTGCGTAAATGATGGCTCTTATGTAATGCCATATGTTTATGGAAAAGATTTGGATGGGATTTTTTATCAAGATAGGCATAGTCCGACAGCATTTACAGAAAGATTTCAATACATTGTTAAGAATTTTTTGACACCGGAAAACGAAGATCTTATTACATTTAAAGTATCATCGGAGTTCACTAAGATATTTGGCGAAGACTATCCTGGTGGAAAGCAATCTTTGCAATATACTAATATAGATTTAATTTTTCCTAACCTCAAGTTAACAGATAATGGACAGCTTTATTCTTTAGATTATGAATGGTGTTTTGATTTTCCAATACCTTATGAGTATGTAATCTGGAGAGCAGCTTGGCATTTACATGAAGAATATAAGGCATATCTTCGAGATGCTCTTTGCAAAGAGGACTTTTTGATGGGAATAGGGATTTCTTGTGAAGATTCGGATATTTATATGGAGATGGAGAGAAATTTAGGGAATTATATTTTTGGAAAAACAGGTGGTGAAAATTACCTTCCGAGATATCGTAAAAATTCTGTAATGCAGAACCTTATATTTAGATAATTTCCGCATCTAAAGGAGACAATCAAATGAAATTATATGCTTACTTTTTACCCCAATTTCATAGAATACCGGAAAATGATCAATGGTGGGGAGAAGGATTTACAGAATGGAAAGCAGCCCAAAATGCAAAACCCCTATTTGAAGGGCATTATCAGCCGCATGAACCTTGGAATGATAATTATTACAATTTACTTGATAAAAAAACTATGCAATGGCAGGCAGAACTTATGCATAAATACAATATAGATGGGATGTGCTTTTACCACTATTGGTTTGGCGAAGAAAAGAAAATATTAGAAATTCCTGCTGAAAATTTGTTGAAATGGACAGATATCGATATGCCATTCTGTTTTTCATGGGCAAATCAATCATGGGTTCAGTCATGGAGTAAGCTAAAAGGCTTTTCATGGGTATCTGGACAGGAGAGTAGAAAATCTGAGAATGAATCCAGCGTGATTTTTCAACAGAAATATGGAAGAGAAAATGAATGGAAAGTACATTTTTATTATTTATTATCGTTTTTTAAAGACAAAAGGTATATATATTATGAAGGAAAGCCATTATTTATAATTCATGTTTTGAACGATATACCTTGTTTAAACGAAATGTTAAGATATTGGAATAAGTTGGCGAAAGAAAATGATTTGGACGGACTTTATATTATTGGGGGGGGACAGGCCGGCATTACTTATGGTGTAGATGCTGTTATGACGCATGAGCCAGGAGATATAAAGCGCATACTTCATAATACAGAAAAATATCCTATGCGTTATTCCTATAGAGAGGCCTATGAAATAATACTGGGTCAAAAATATCCCAGAAACAATAAAATGATTTATACAGCTTTCTGCTCTTATGACACAACTCCCAGATATGGAAAAGACGGCTGTGTTTTTCAGGAGAGTTCTCCAGAAATTTTCAGAGAATATTTGGCAAAACTAATGGCAAAAAATGCAGTAGAAGGAATCGATGTGCTATTTATTGATGCATGGAATGAATGGGGAGAAGGAATGCACCTGGAACCAGATAAAAAATACGGTTTCAAATGGTTGGAGGCGGTAGAAAGGGCAAAAGAAGAATATAAAAAATATATGCAGGAATTTACTTTGTGCGATCATCATATGAATGAGGAAGAATACAGAATACGCTGCAGTTCATGTAAATTTGAGATGTATTTAAATCTATTGAGCGATTGGATGGACCTGCAAAAAGAGGATAAAAGATTTTCATTATATTTTCAAAAATATAATTTGAAAAAAATTTTGATATATGGATATGGTATTTTGGCAAAGCATCTTATTTCGGAGTGTGAAGATCAGAATGTTTCAATACTTGGAATTATAGACCAAGAAACGATTCGAGATGCGGAAGGGCTTCGTACATATCATATGTGCTCGGATCTTCCAAATGCAGATTGCATTATAGTGACATCTTTCTATTATATGAGTGATATCTGTACGCAAATAAGAAGGTACAACGAGGATATTCCAATTTACTCAATTAATGAAATTGTTTACGAAATGCTTTACATGTAAAAAATGGCTAAAATTTGGAGAACGAATGGATAACATTTATGAAAAAGATTTTGGTTTTTGGAACAGGAAATGAATATAAAAAGTATAAAAAATGGATTGTTAATGCTGATATAGTTGCATTAATTGACAATGATATAAATAAGCAGGGGACAACTATTAACAAGACACCAGTGATTTCTCTTGATGAGGCTAAATTTTTTCATGTAGACTGCGTGTATATTATGAGTAGCCTTTACGCACAAGAAATGAGCGAGCAATTGAAATGTTTGGGTATTCCAGAGGAAAAGATAAAATATTTGTTTGATTTAGCAGATTTGGGGATGAAATATAAAATACCTGTTTGTAAATTACAGATGACAGGAAAAGAAACGAAAAAGATTGCGCTGCTTTCCGACAATTTACAGTTGAGCGGAGCACAGTTTGCATTATTGAATATGGCAATTTTATTAAAGAAAAATGAATATAGAGTTATCATTGCATCGCCGGAGTCGGGAAAGCTAAAGAACTATATACATCAGGTGGATATTCCACTAATATTGGATGAGAGATTGCGTATTGGTAAAATTCATGACATTGAGTGGCTGGATGATTTTGACTTGATTATCGTAAATACTGCTTTAAATTACCATTTACTTTTAAATAGAAATATTAATATTCCTGTTATTTGGTGGCTGCATGAAACAGAGTATTTTTATCGGCTAATTATTCACCCAAAAATTAAAAGAATTAATTCGGAAAACTTATTTATTTATGCAGTGAGTAATCTGGCAAAGAAGCCATTATTGGAAATCAGAAAAGATTTTTTGATCCAAGATTTACGTGTTTATGTTAAACAAGACCTATCACAGGATAAAAATATAGAAAGATGCAAAGGGAAAATAGTGTTTGCTATAATAGGTGTAGTTTGTGAACTTAAAGGTCAAGACATCCTCCTGAATGCGTTAGATCTATTGTCAGAGGATGAAAACAGGCAGATTGAAGTATGGTTTATAGGACGAGAAGACACAAATTTTATCAGAGAATATGGAGAAATAATTAAAGAACATACAAACGTATATAGTTATGGGGAGTTAGAAAAAAAAGATTTACAGAAACTATACAAGGAAATTGATGTAATAATTTGTGCTTCACGAAGTGAAAATTTATGTATGGCTGTATTGGAAGGGGCAGAGCGGAGCATCCTGCCGATTATATCTACAGCAGCAGCAGTTTCTGACTATTTTATTGACGGAAGGGACGGAATTCTTTTTAGTTCAGAGAATGAGAAAGAATTAGCTGAAAAATTACGTTGGTGTATACATAACCCTAATCGGCTTAAAGAGATGGGAAAACATGCATACAATGTATATAAAAGCAATTTCTCGGAAGCAATTTTTGAGCAAACATTATTATGTGCAGTCCAGAAAACATGGAAATAATAATTATACATTTGAATATAAGCCGTTAATCATGAATTATAAATGTAAATATAGATTAAAGGGATCATAGGTAGATGTAATATGTACAATCAGGATGAGTTTATATACACACAATTTAAGAAAAATTATACAGATAAGAAAGAAGCGATTGTCATTTATGGTATTGGTATTGATGTTGGGAAATTAATTCCGAAAATTCAAGAATACAATATTATAGGTTTAATGGATGGCAAGCAAAAAACGGGTGAAATTTATGGAAAACATATCATTGATTATAAAGAATTACTGGAATTTGGAGTGAAAAAAATTATTATTGTTGCGCGTCCAGCTGTATTAAGTGTGATTTATCATCGGATTGAAAAGTTTACAAGGGAAAATAGTATTTTTGTTGGCGATGTACAAGGAAGAAATATGGCAGATATATTTTGTGCCTGTGAAAATGATATCCCCTATTTCAAAAAGAGTTGGTTTGATTTAAAAAATATTTGTGCAAAACATGACATTATAACATTTGATATTTTCGATACTCTGATTGTGCGAAAGACTGCTCAGCCAAAAGATATCTTTGAGGTTGTTGAAATGGATCTAGCAAAATCTGATTTTTATATGTCAAATTTTGCAGAAATTCGAATGAAAGCAGAAGATATATGCTATAAGAAAAAAATGAATCCCACCATCTATCAGATATATGATGAAATAAAGAAGCTGACAAAATGCTCTGAAGAAATTAAGTTAAAATATTTGAAAAAAGAAATCAGAACGGAAAAGCAATTTTTATGTGCCAGAAAAAGCATGCTTGACTTTTTCAATGAGTTAAAAGAAAAAAAAGAAATATATTTGATATCTGACATGTACTTGCCATCTGAAATTTTAAAAGATATTCTGGCGAAATGTGGATATACGGGATATAAGGCAATCTTTGTATCCTGTGAACATGGATGTTCTAAAAGTGAGGGACTGTTTGAAAAATTCGTAGAAGAAGATGAGCGTAGAAAAAACGCTCTCCATATAGGAGATAATGAGATTTCGGACGGAAAAAGTGCAGAAAACGCAGGTCTGAATGTATTCCTTGTTATGAATAAAATGGAGATGCTGGAAAATTCATCATATAGTGGAATACTTGATAAAACAGAATCTTTATTAGACAGAATTTCAATAGGCTTGTTTTGTAACAGGGCATTTGATGATCCTTTTACCCTACATGGAACAAAAGGAAAATTAAGATTAGATAATCATAAGGATATAGCGTATCTTTTTATTGCTCCTGAAATTTTATATTTCTCGTGTTGGCTAATTAATAATATTATTAAGAGTAGCTGTGACTATGTCATGTATCCATCAAGAGATGCTTTTGTGTTACAAAAAATATGCTTAACCATTACGATGAATCAGAAAATAGCAGATTTTCCTGAGGGGCATTATACATATGTGTCCAGAAGAGCCTTGCATGCGGCAACAGTCTTTGAGCAAGCAGATATTGAGCGGATAGTGGCACACGAATATAGTGGATCGACTTCGGGCCTGTTTAAAAATCGCTTTAATGTGACATTGCCGGAAGAGATAGAAGGCTATGATTTGGACGATGTTATGAAACTGGCAAAGAAATATTCTGGTTTTATTTTAGAAAGGTGTCAGAAGGAAAGAGTAAATTATTTGGCATATTTAGAACAGAACAAACTTGGATCAAAAAAAAAATTGGCCTTTATTGATTTTGTGGCAGCAGGAACGATTCAAAATGGACTGAGAAAGCTTTTACATAACAATATTCAGGGGTTTTATTTTTTAAAGCGAAAAACAGATGATATTGATAGAGAGCGTAATCTTCATGTTATATCTTTTTATCCATCCAAAGGGGATTTTGAACTTGATGTAAATATATATAGATATTACCTGTTTTTTGAACTATTGCTTACATCACCGGAATCAACTTTAAATTATATTTCTGATGATTTGAATCCTGTATTTTTACCAGAAAAAAGAGGACGAGATGAGATAGATATGGTTATGGAAATGCAGGAAGAAATGCTCCGATTTGCAAATGAAGTATCAAAATTGCATCCGTCGATCACTTCAGAATATTTAGATAAAAATTTTCCGGACATGATTGCTGGCTTTATGGAAAAAGAGTATTCTGATATAAAATGTGAAAAGATACTGGCTATGGATTTGACAGATGAATATTTTGCGAAGACATTTAATATTTTTGACAGGTAAGTAAAAGCTATGTATAAAAAAACAATTGAAAAAATGGATGATTTAATAAAAGGAAAATATAAAAATGTGTGGATATATGGTGCCGGTAAAATCGGAAGAAAACTGATAAATACGTTTAATTTTTTAAATATCAATATTAAAGGTGTTGTAATTAGCCAAAATGATGGTACGTTGATACCGAATATACCTATTTATGAATTGCCAAAAGTGACCTCTTCTTTGGAAGATACATTATTTGTAGTTACTGCATCTAAGAATTATCATAATGAAATTATCGAAAATATAGAAACACATGGGTTTTCTAACTATATCATATGGGATAAACATTGCATGTGTAAATTGTGGAGATGTGCAGAACATTACTTTATTGACAGGAGAAAGCATAATAGTAGATGCTGTTTTGTATTAGCGGGTTATAAAGAATATTTATGGAATGATATTTTTGAAAGGCTAGTACGTTTCATTCCAAAGGATGTAGATGTATGTATCATGTCTTCTGGCGTGTATTGTGATAAGTTGGAAAAAATTGCAAGAAAGAATGGTTGGTCATATTTATCAACAACGATAAATAGTGTTACACTTGTTCAAAATGTGGCTTTTTCAATTTATGAAAATTACAAGTGGATTTATAAAATTGATGAGGACATTTTTACAACAAATAATGCTTTTGAAAAACTTTTTGTTAATTATCACTATATAAAAAATACTACTCATTATGAACCAGGGATAGTGGTTCCGCTGATACCAGTTAATGGTTATGGATACAATAGAATATTGAGCAAGGTTGGAAAAATGAATGAGTTTGAAAGCAGGTTTGGACAGGCAATTATTGGTGGGAATCCGGATAGTGAAATTGAAAAGAATCCAGAGGCAGCTATTTTTATGTGGCGTGAATGTCCGCAAATAGATCAATTGAATAGATTAATGGAAAAAGAGAA
>ERZ808051.847-NODE-847-length-25947-cov-7.473290_pt1 | contig 25947 bp, 25 predicted proteins | sample MGYA00380199_ERZ808051 | MGnify/ENA primary metagenome ERZ808051 (study PRJEB31490, sample SAMN06133391) | mouse gut metagenome | isolation source: J11 | host: mice | place: China: Chengdu | collected 2015-05 ...
TAGTTCCACACGAAGTTCACTGAACCGCTTAGACGATTCAGCTCTTTTATGTGTTTGTCTTTAATGCGTAGCTTGAGGGTTTTCATATGCTTAGTATGGCAAGATTAATTTTAGCTTACAACCCTTTAACGACTTCTTACGACAGCGTGTGTCGCCTTATATCCACCCCCTGAAGTGGGTGGTTTTACGGCGACCGGTGATAAATGCATAAAAAACCCATATCATTCAATATGATATGGGCTTTCTAAAAGCTAATTTTACTGGTAAACAGGCTAATTAGGCAAGTAAGCTAATTAAGGTAACAATTATCTTTGAATCATTTTCTTAGGTTGTAAACGGCCATTAAGCTGTAGCTGACCTAACCCTAAAAAAGCGCCTTCAGTATTAAACAACCTAATACCACAGCTTCTTTCAGCTTCTGCTTCTTCACTGTCTAAGCTTTGACCTTTAGCAAGCTTCGTAGTCAAATACTCTATCAACGCTTCATCAAGCTGCGGCTTAACATTAAGTCTCTGACCCATTAGCAAACGTTCACATTGCTCATTAGTCACTACCAGAGAGCTTACCCCACTAATACAAGCATCAATGTCTTGTAACTGAGCCATGCGCAGCTCATGTGTTTGCTCTTTAAATTCATCAAGACCAATGGCATGCTTAATATCAAAATGACCCACTTGAGTACGGCGCAAAGCCGTAAGATGTCCCACAGTGCCCAAAGCCTGAGCAATGTCTTCTCCCAATACCCGTACGTAAGTGCCTTTAGAACACGTTACGTTTAATAGTAACTCGTCTTCTGCCTTGCCCTGCTTTAAAGTCAGCTGTTTAATAGTAATGGGACGCGCGTCACGCTCAACCTCGATACCTGCACGGGCATACTCATACAGCTTCTTTCCCTCTTTTTTTAGGGCAGAATACATAGGAGGTACTTGGTTAATATCTCCTAAAAACTGATTCGTTACCTGTGCCAAATCTTCTTCAGAGATTGCGGGAATCTCTTTTTCGGCAATGGTTTGCCCTTCAGCATCACCAGTATCCGTTTGTACCCCTAACTTAATAGTGGCTTGATAGGCCTTGTCTGCATCAAGCTGATAATGGCTAAACTTAGTTGCTTCACCCAAGCATACGGGCAATAACCCTGTGGCCATAGGATCAAGCGTCCCCGTATGACCTGCCTTTCTACTGTCATGCACAGGTGATTTAAGCAAATACTTCACCTTAGAGACCACCTGCTGAGAAGTCAATCCCTTGGGCTTATCAATCAAAATAACGCCTGATACTTTACTCTTCTGGCCTTTATTTGAAGATATAGCTGACTGAGGTGAGTTAGCTGCACTATTTATAGTCATCGGTATCTACTACTTATTTAAATTAAGCCCAAATTATTTAAGCTAAGCTCAAAGTTCAGGATAGGCTAACCATTACAGTGCTGAGTTACTATCGTCTTCGCCATTATCATCGTTATCGACATTGGCTTCAGTTTTCTCAGTCTTAGTCACTGCTTTATTGATTAGGTCCATCATGTAGTTACCGCGGGCGGTTACTTCATCGTAATGGAATCTTAAGCGTGGTGTGGTGCGAGTCTTAAGGCTGTGACTTAATTCAGTGCGTAAAAACCCTGCTGCTTTATTAAGAACTTGCAAGCTGGCTTCGTGACTGTGCTTACTCATCGCATCATTTAGCTCTGGCTCCATCACGGTCACATAGATATCAGCATAGCCCAAATCCGAGCTTACTTTGACACTAGAGATGGTAACAAAACCTGTTAAACGGGGATCATTGATCTCATCACGAATAAGAACAGCTAGTTCACGCTGAATTTGATCACCCAGGCGTTGTAAACGTTGGTTCATGGTTATTCCTTTTAATGGTGCTATAAAAAACAAAAAAAGACCTAACAGGATGACCTGATAGGTCTTTGATAACTACTTTTAATAATTAGATAGTACGCTGAATCTCTTGGATTTCAAAGACTTCAATCTTATCGCCCACTTCAACATCATAGCCGCGAACCGCAAGACCACACTCCATACCAGAGCGTACTTCGTTCACGTCATCTTTGTAGCGACGTAGCGACTGAAGTTGGCCGGTGAAGACCACTTTGTCATCACGTAATACGCGGATAGACTTGTTGCGATAGATAGTGCCTTCAACCACCATACAACCGGCAGCTGCACCAAACTTACTAGAACGGAACACGTCACGTACTTCAGCAATACCCAAGATTTTCTCGCGATGTTCAGGAGACAACATACCGCTCATGGCTGCCTTAACATCATCGATTAGACCGTAGATTACGCTGTAGTAACGAATATCGATACCCGCTTCATCTGCTTTACGCTTGGCCGCATTATCAGCACGAACGTTAAAGCCTAGTAATACCGCTTCACTTGACTCAGCTAAAGTAACATCAGATTCTGCGATTGGACCAACACCTGAGCTAATTACTTTCACTTTCACTTCGTCAGTAGACAGCTCATTTAAAGCAGCCAATAGCGCTTCTAATGTACCGCGTACGTCTGTCTTCAAGATGATGTTTAAGAAAGACAAGTCGTCTTGACCCATCTGTTCGAACATACTCTCAAGACGCATCTTGTTCTGACGCTCAAGTTGTTGCTCACGCTCACGGTTTGCACGGAATTCAGCCACTTCACGGGCTTTTTTCTCATCTGATACGACAAGGAATTCACTACCCGCTGCTGGTGTATCTGGTAAACCTAAAATCTCTACTGGGATTGAAGGACCGGCAGTTTTAACACGCTTACCAGTCTCATCAGTCATGGCACGTACTTTACCGTAGAACTCACCCGCTAATACTAGGTCGCCTTGGTTTAGAGTACCTTTCTTAACTAGAACACTAGCAACTGCACCACGGCCTTTCTCTAGACGTGATTCAATAACCACACCTTGAGCCGCACCTTCAGTTGGTGCTTCAAGCTCCATAAGCTCAGCTTGTAGGTTGACCAGTTCTAATAACTCGTCGATACCTTCGCCAGTCTTAGCAGAGATTTTCGCCATAGGAACGTCACCGCCCCAAGCTTCAGTTACCACTTCTTTAGTGGTTAACTCATTTAGAACACGGTCAGGATCGGCTGTGTTCTTATCCATCTTGTTGATAGCAACAATGATTGGCGTACCAGAAGCACGAGCGTGATCGATAGCTTCTTCAGTCTGTGGCATCATGCCATCGTCCGCCGCTACTACTAGAATAACGATGTCCGTTGCTTGTGCACCACGTGAACGCATAGCGGTAAACGCTGCGTGACCTGGAGTATCTAAGAAGGTGATTACGCCACGTTCAGTTTTCACATGATAAGCACCGATATGCTGAGTAATACCACCGGCTTCGCCTGGGGCTACTTTGGTTTCACGGATTTTATCTAGTAAAGAGGTCTTACCATGGTCAACGTGACCCATAATAGTCACTACTGGTGGACGAGTCTGAATGTTACTGCTGCGCTCTTCTACCGCTTCTTGTAAGTCGTCTTCAACTTTCGTGTCGCTAACTAGAACTGGGTTATGGCCCATTTCTTCAACGATTAAGCTGGCTGTGGCCTGATCAATAGCTTCATCAGCACCAACAATCTCACCCATTTTCATAAGTAACTTAGTTACTTCACGGGCTTTAACTGCCATACGCTGAGCCAAATCAGAAACAACGATTTGTTCGCCAATTTCCACATCATGGACAATCTTCTCAACCGGCTTCTCAAATTTATGCTGAGAGGCTTGTGAAGATTTTAAGCCATGCTTACGGTTACGGATTTCACGCTCTTCTTGACCTTTACGGCGACGGCCACGAGTGGCTGTGCCTGAAGAACCGCGTTTAATTTCGCGACGTTCTTTTTCAAAAGACTCTTCTAGAGCTTCGCCCACTAGACCTTCAGCCAATGGCTCGTCTTTGCGAACTTCAGCAACAGGCTCTTTATCGCTGTATTTACCGGCCATTTTGCGCATTTGCTCAAGGGTTTTCTTCTGAGCTTCTTCCGCTTGCTTACGGCGGGTTTCAGCTTCGATTCTGCGTAGACGCTCTTCTTCAGCTTCACGGGCTTCACGCGCTTTGCGTTCTGCTTCTGTTTCAACTTTTGGCTTAGTAGTGGCTACTTTTTTCTTAGGCGCTTCTTTGGCTGCAGCGGCAGCTTTACTGCCTTTTTTCACTACAACAGTAGAAACTTCATCTTTTTTGTCATCAGATGAGCTACCACCACCTAAGTTAGCACGCATTGCGGCTAGTGTGGCTGCTTGACGCTCTTCTGCTTCTTTTTTCGCCTGTTCGCGTTTTTTGGCTTCTTCTTCAGCGCGTTGCTTCGCTTCTAAAGCTGCTTTTTCACGGGCAGCAATTTCTTCAGCCAATTTGTTTGGATCAGGCTTTTCAAATACTTTTTTCTTACGAACTTCAACATTAACGCTTTTTGACTTGCCCGAAGAGCCAGTCACGCGAGCGGTACTAGTCGTTTTAGATTTTAGGCTAATACGACGCTTTTCTTTTTGTCCGTGTGATTGCTTCAGGAAAGCTACTAGCTGTTCTTGCTCAAGCTCGGTGACCAGGTCATCCTCGCCACGAGCAGGCAGCCCAGCGTCAGTCAGTTGATTCTGTACTTCACTGACTGATTTGCTTACCATGTCTGCTAATTCTTTGACGGTCTTATCTGCCATTTATAGTCACCTATTTATTATTCTTCATTAAACCAAGATTCACGTGCCTTCATGATTAGTTCACCGGCAGTTTTATCATCAAGACCTTCAATATCTTCAAGATCAAATACTGCTTGTTCTGCTAAATCATCTAACGTGATGATGTCACGTTGAGCCAGCTTATACGCCCAGTCGGTCGTCATGCCGTCCATTGTGAGCAACTCTTTGCTTGGCTCTTTCATATTTTGCTGTTTAACCAGTTCATCAGCAATGACTACTTCTTTTGCACGCTCTTGAATCATTTCAATCGCGTCGTCGTCAAGACCTTCGATGTCATAGAAAGTCTCAGCAGGCACATAAGCCACTTCTTCAATACTGGTAAAGCCCACATCTACTAACGCTTGAGCTAAGTCTTCATCTACTTCTAGACGATTATAGAACAGCTCAAGATAAGCTTTTGTTTCATTCTGTTGACGCTCTAGGTACTCTTCCTCAAGCATCATATTTAATTTGTAACCGGTCAACTCTGAAGCCAAACGTACGTTTTGACCTTGGGCGCCGATAGCACGAGCCAACTGATCGTTGGCAGTAAAGATGATGTCGGCAGTTTTTGCGTCTTCATCTAGAATAATACTGTTAACATCGGCAGGCTCTAAAGCACTGATAATATACTGTGCAGGATCATCAGACCATACGATAACATCAATACGCTCACCATCTAGTTCAGACTGTACAGCTTGGATACGCGTACCACGCATACCAATACAAGCACCAACAGGATCGATGCGATGATCATTGGTCTTAACTGATATTTTAGCACGAACACCAGGCTGACGGGCCACATCACGAATTTCGATGATTTGTTCGTTAATCTCAGGAACTTCTTTATTCATCAGCGCCACTAGCATGTCCGGGCTAGTACGTGATAATAATAGTTGAGCACCGCGGTTATCGCGATTCACATGGTATAGGATAGCATTAATACGAGACTTAACGCGTAATTGTTCACGAGGTAACATTTGATCGCGAGATAGATACCCTTCGGCATTGTCCCCTAGATCAATAATGTAGCCATCACGAGTTTGCTTTTTTACTTCGCCATACATCATCTCGCCAATTCTAGGCTCGAAGGCATCCGCAGTTAAAGCACGCTCAGCTTCACGAATCTTTTGGATGATAACTTGCTTAGCTTGAGTGGCGGCAATACGACCAAACTCGATAGACTCGATTTGCTCTTCTTTAATGTCACCGATAGACCATTCATTTTCATCAAGGTCACTGATGGCTAACTGACAAGCAGGCATCTCGTGGTCTTCATCAGCCACGACAGTCCAATAGCGATACGTATCATAGTCACCGGTTTCACGGTCAATTTCAACACGTACAGCCACTTCAGGTTGTTCGGTATAGACTCTTTTTTTAGTAGAAACTACCAAAGCCTCTTCGATTGCTTCGAAGATATCTTCTGGATTTAGGCCTTTCTCGTTACTGACGGTTTCTACTACCGTTAAAATTTCTCGACTCATTACACACCTATCCTCGCCTACTTATCATTTAAAGTAGCAAAAAATTATTAAATTTATTTTTTATCTTAGGCCTAAAAGCTGTGATGTTTAAGTTCATTCAAAACGCTGCTTACTATTATCTATTATCCAAACCTAAATTAATATATAAGGCTGGTTAACAGCTAACAGTAATTGACCGGATCAAATCAAGTTAAATAAATAGTAAGCTTTAGATCAACTTATATGCCAAGATTACAAATCTTGATAGATTAAATTTGCTTTATCAATGTTATCAAGGGCAATATCGAACTGCTCGCCTTCGGGTGTGACTACAGATAATTGTTTATCGCCTAATTGCTCAAGCTTACCCGTCACTTTACGACGTTTTGAGCTTCCCACGCCAACCGCTTGAATCAAACGCAAATTAAGGGTTTGACCCAAATAGTCCGACATCTGCTCAGGGGCAAAGAAAGGTCTATCAAGACCTGGAGAGGAAACTTCAAGGACATATTCGCCTGCAATAGGATCATGCACTTCAAGCACACCACTAACTTGGTGAGTTACCGCTGCACAGTCTTCAATAGTGACCTGCTTATCGGCTGCTTTATCTTCTGGCAAGGATTCAATATATATGCGTAATAGTGAACGCCCACCTTGCGGTAAGAATTCCACACCCCATAGCGCTACATCACAAGCAGCAACAGCTGGAGCAATAATGTCGGTTAACTGAGTGACTTTATTAGATAACTTCATGACTTGTTTTTTAGTCCATAAATAGAAGTATCTATTATAAATGCATATTATGAGTATTAGACAATATTAAAAATAACAGATACAAAAAAACCCACAAACAGAATGGTGGGTTAAATAAAAAGTAAGATTGAAATAAAAAATGGTAGCGGGGGCTGGATTTGAACCAACGACCTTCGGGTTATGAGCCCGACGAGCTACCAGACTGCTCCACCCCGCATCAATCTAGGCTGACTATTATATGTAAAGTTAAAAGAGTTGTCAAGCATTAAAACAATTTAAATTTAAATACTTATTGTCACTCTATAAATCACTAAACTTATAGTCTTACCTTTACTACTTTGTCCCTTGGCTAGCCAATAGCGGCTGCCCTAGTGCCAAATGAAGTGACCATGATATAGATAACTTATAGCATAGTCAATAACATTGTATTGGTGCGATTGGAGGGACTTGAACCCTCACAGCTTGCGCCACCACCCCCTCAAGATGGCGTGTCTACCAATTCCACCACAATCGCGTTTTCTAATTTGTCATACACTTCAAGGCTAATTAGCCTACTAGGGATAATCCTAGTGTTAATCTAACCCTTATTGAGGATAAAAGGAGATTAACTGAATTGAGCGCCTTGAAGGATCAATAATTATTCTAAATTAGGTCGCACATTCTACTCGTCTTTAACTTAGGGTGCAACCCATTTCAAAAGTAGCAACTCCAGTATCCTTAATAGATAGGGATCTTCTAGATACTGAGGCTAGCTTTATTCTACCGGTTCAGGTGCTGGCTGTGAATCGGTTACCGGAACTTGTGAAACGGCAGGTACATCTAGCTGATACTGACCTTCCGCTTGTTTACGCGCATGAACTGCAAGCGTTAAGCTGGTGCTAAAGAAGATAACGGCCAATACCGCAGTCGCACGAGTTAAAAAGTTGGCACTACCTGCAGCGCCAAAAACCGTACCTGACGCGCCTGCTCCAAAAGAAGCACCCGCATCAGCTCCTTTACCGTGTTGAATTAAAATCAACCCAATCATGGCAATAGCAACAATAATATGAATGGCTAGAATAATGTTAAACATGCTTTGCCTTACTTAATCTTAAGAGTTAAAAGACGAGAAAATTTCTATAGGATTGTAATTATAACAACCAGCGTTACTAACTAAAACTGGTATCAAGAGTCGCTACTAATCCACAGCGTAATTATTTAGAAAGTTGTTTAGAAAATGCTTTAGCAATGTCAAGGAAGCTGTCTGCTTTTAAAGCAGCACCACCAACCAACACCCCATTAATCTGTTCTGAGGCTGCAAAGTCTTGGGCATTTTCAGGCTTCACACTTCCGCCATACAGCACAGGAGTCTTTGCCAATGTGGCTTCAAATGACTGTAGACGCTCACGAATAAACTTGTGAACCTCTGTTACTTCCTCAACACTCGGCACTTTACCTGTACCAATGGCCCAAACTGGCTCATACGCAATAATCAATTTATTGGCAATATAATCGGCATCAGCAGCCTCTGACTGTTTTAAGAAGTCAGCGATCACGGTCAGTTGGTCTGCCAATACTTGAGTCGTGTTGCCTGCCTCGAAGTCTGCTTCTGACTCACCAATACATAGGATAACACCTAGGCCTTGATCGGCAGAATGACTCATCTTCTTTAATAAGGTGTCATTGTCTTCATTATAGTACTGACGACGCTCAGAGTGACCAATGATGGCCCACTGTACGCCTAAGTCTTGTAGCTGCTCTGCAGACACATCGCCTGTATAAGCCCCTGATTGTGCTGATAAAGCTGATACATCTTGACAAGCCAAGTCGATAGCCGCAGATTTTGTACGCAGCGTATCTTCAACCTGCGACAAATGCAATAAGCTTGGCGCCACCATGATGTGGCAGTTTTGTAGGGTATTACTTTGAGCGTCTACACCATCTACTAAATCATCTACTAAGGCTTGCACTGCACTAGCTGAGGCAGGATTTAGCTTCCAATTACCGACAACCCAAGACTTCATAAAACACTCTCAATAAAAGAAATTCAACTTATTAACCAACGACTTACGTAATAAGCGCTTAATAACATACCGCTTACTAGCTAACAGACATTGGCCAGCGTAAAAATATGATAGCCCTATATTATATCATAGTCTCATACAACTGATTTAGCCATTATTGTTTTGAAGCGACAATTTATAAAATTTCACACACAATTAAGCCAGGCTAATCCCATTTAATCCTTGTGAATGCGTTAAAAATAAGGTTTACTAAAAAACCGCTTTTTTGTCTGAAACTCCATCGCATTTAATGTCAGGCAGGCACCCCACCCACAAGGATGCTCCATGCCCGACCTAAGCGTTTCTATTAATAACCCCTCTATTAATAGCCCTTCTTTTAATACTGTAGCTTCAAAAGCCTCACCCGCAGCAATGAAACTAACCGCTTTTGATAATGACCCTGTGGTTAAGCTAGTAAACTCACTGCTGATAGAGGCCGTACAGCTTGGGGCTTCAGATTTACATTTTGAGCCTTATGAGCAGTCGTACCGGGTGCGCTTTCGTATCGACGGTATGCTAAAGCAAATGACCACACTCTTGCCCCCTTTAATTGCTAAAGTATCTGCTCGCCTAAAAATTATGGCGCAAATGGACATCTCTGAACGTAGGGTGCCGCAAGATGGTAGTATCAAGCTGATAACCGCTGATAATAACATCCTCAATTATAGGGTCAGCGCAATCCCTACCTTATTTGGTGAAAAAATCGTGCTACGCGTTATTGACTCGGCAGCTTCCATAGTGGGGGTTGGTGAGTTGGGGTTTGAGCCTGATCAACAACAAGCTTTTTTACAAGCTTTACATCAGCCGCAAGGCATTGTACTTATCACGGGCCCCACCGGCTCTGGCAAAACCTTATCCTTATATACTGGGCTGAAGCTACTAAATACCGAAACTACCAATATCTGCACTGTTGAAGATCCAGTAGAGATTAACCTATCCGGAGTGAATCAGGTTAGCATCAACCCCAAGATAGGCTTAAGCTTTGATTCGGCGCTGAAGTCTTTTTTGCGTCAAGATCCAGATGTGGTGGTGATTGGTGAAATTCGTGATTTAGAAACCGCCGATACCGCCATTCGAGCGGCTCAAACCGGACACTTGGTACTGTCAACTTTACACACCAATTCAGCTACCGAAACCCTAGCCCGCTTACATTACATGGGGATTGCCCACTTTAATATCGCCACCGCTATCAGCTTGGTAGTGGCTCAGCGCCTAGCAAGACGGTTATGTGTCCACTGCAAAAAACTCGTTGAGGTGCCGAGCCACAGTCTGTTGCAGATGGGGTTTTAACACCTGACGGTAACTCAAAAAAGCCTGTTGTTTATGAAGCGGTCGGCTGCGAGCATTGTACAGACGGCTATAAAGGTCGAGTGGGCATCTTTGAAGTATTGTCTGTCACAGATGAGTTGGCCGAGCTAATTATGCAAGGGGGTAACGCTTTACAGATTAAAGCGCTGGCCGAGGAGCAGGGGTTTTATGATTTAAAGCAATCTGCGCTATTAAAAGTGCAGCAGGGCCTCATTAGCATTCAAGAAATGAACCGGGTTATTGTGAATTAGCCTCCAGATCACGGCCAAAGCTCAATCAGAGCCCAACTCTTCAAGCGGTAAATAAGGACAAGCGGTGAAACCTGCAAAAAAGACGCCTTCGTTTAACTTTGTGTATCATGGCACAGATAATCAAGGGCAAAATATAACAGGAGAGTTGACCAGCAGCAGTCTGCCTATTGCTAAGGCACAGCTGCGTAAGCAAGGCGTTGTGCTCAATCGAATTCGCCGTAAATCCAAGCCACTTATTACCTGGCATAGAAAAATAAAGCCGTTAGATATTGCCATATTTGCCCGCCAGCTGGCCACTATGACCAAAGCAGGGATTCCTTTACTACAAGCCTTGAGCATTATTATTGAGTCCTTGACCAAGCCTAGCATGATTGAGTTGGTCAATGCCGTTAAGCTCAGTGTGGAATCAGGCACGCCACTTGCTACCGCTCTAAATCAACATCCAAAGCAGTTTGACAGTTTGTTTTGTGCCTTGATTGAGGCCGGCGAATATTCAGGCTCATTGGACATTATGTTGGAACGCATTGCCACCTATAAAGAGAAAAGCGAGCACTTAAAAAGTAAAATAAAAAAGGCCATGAAATACCCTATTGCAGTCATTGCTGTGGCACTGGTAGTCAGCCTGATTTTATTATTAAAAGTAGTCCCAGTATTTAGCGACTTATTTGAATCCTTTGGCTCTGAATTACCTGCTTTCACCCAGTTTGTGGTCTCAATATCTAAAGTACTACAACAATGGTGGGGACTGTTATTGGTACTCATGATATCAGCGATCGTTGGCTTTTTTCATGCCAAAAACAACAGTACCAAGTTTGTCGGCTTTATAGATCGCGCCCTATTAAAACTGCCCATCGTTGGACCTATCACCTATCAAGCAATTATTGCTAGGTTTTCTCGCACCTTAGCCACCACTTATTCTGCCGGTGTGCCATTGCTACAAGCCTTGGATTCTACTGCAGCGGCAACAGACAATCAGTTGTATTATCAAGCCACCCAACAAATCAAACAAGACGTTGCCACCGGTCAGCCCTTAAACGCTGCCATGCGTAGCAGCCAATTATTCCCAACGTTAGCCATCCAAATGGTGAGTATTGGCGAACAATCAGGGTGTTTGGATGAAATGTTGGATAAAGTGGCCGTATACTACGAAAATGAAATGGATAATGCGGTTGAAGGACTAACCAGTTTAATGGAGCCCATCATCATGGTGATTTTGGGATTATTAATAGGGGGCTTGGTCATTGCTATGTATCTGCCTATCTTTCAACTTGGGTCAGTGATTGGCTAGGCAACAAAGCGCTTAGCGATTGAATGCTGATTTACTTTATTATGATTTACAGTCTTTTTTTAGTCACTTTTTACAGGCTATCTCATGCAAGTTTGGCAGTTTATTGAAACCCTCCAACACAATTTACCCACAGCCCTGATTTTCTTTGGGGTGATCGGACTGTGTATCGGTAGTTTTTTGAATGTGCTGATTTATCGCACCCCAAAGATTATGATGCAGCAGTGGCGTGTGGGCTCAGTTCAACTGCTGCGATCTCAGCCAGACATTAACCCTCATTTATTAGACCCTGTGGCGCAAATTGTCGTGCAAGACCCGCCTTTATCTTTATCTAGACCCGCCTCGCATTGTCCTTGCTGCAATCAGCCGCTGCGTTGGTATCACAATATCCCCTTATTAAGCTGGATAGCTCTAGGCGGTAAGTGCTCTGGCTGTGGCCACAAAATTCACTGGCGTTATCCCTTGGTCGAGATAATCACAGCCCTTGTCTCCATGTTAGTCATTTATCGACTTGGAGTCAGCGCACAGGGACTGTTTGCTTTGCTTTTGGTATGGACTCTAATTGCGCTGGCCGGTATTGACTTTATCAGTCAGTATTTGCCCGACAAGCTAACTTTCCCTTTGATGGCATTGGGTCTGGCAGTAAATAGCTATTCGGTATTCGCAGCGCCCTCTGAAGCCATTTGGGGCATGCTCTTGGGCTATTTAAGCTTATGGATTGTGGTCAAGATATTTTATATTTTTACTAAAAAACAGGGGATGGGAGAAGGTGATTTTAAGCTCTTAGCAGCCCTAGGTGCTTGGTTAGGCCCCCTACTTCTGCCATTTATCATCTTGCTATCTTCGCTTCTCGGTTCTATCATTGGTATTATTTTAATGCGCAAGCGAGCCAAAAGCCGTCCTTTTGCCTTTGGCCCCTACCTAGCTATCGCAGGTATCGTCGCCCTACTTTATGGGGATTCGCTTATGCAGTGGTATCTTCACTAACCAATTCCAATAGCGACTTGTATTTCACTACAGTTCGGTAACTGCCCCGTTGATATTAAGCACACTAATTCATACAAAGAAATTCTCAGAACATGATAATTTTATCAGTTATATATTTTTTATAACTTAATTTTGAGCACAAAGCCGAAGCTAAGCGCAATGTCCGGTAATAGTGCACTGCCCAGACTCAAGTCAGCTACTGTCTTCTTCTCCGTTTAACCCTCTAAAGCGCGTGTTTTAAGGTATTGATATGACATATGATAATCACATCCACTCAAACCCTGATGATATTCAACATGAGCACGAAATTGATCCTCCACAAAAGTTTCAAACCTTTTATGTAGATACCCCCATTATTGGTTTAACAGGTGGCATCGGCAGTGGCAAGACCGCTGTATCCGACTGGTTCGCAGCAAAAGGGATAGATGTGGTAGATGCCGATGTGGTCGGGCATCAAATCATGAAAAAAGGCAGCCCCGCTCTCCAAAAATTGGTCGAAGCCTTTGGAGACTGGGTGCTAGATGAGTCAGGTGAAATGAATCGCCGTGCGGTTCGTGAACACGTCTTTGAAAACAACAAAGCCTTATTGACCTTAGAGTCCATCACTCACCCCGCCATTCGTCAAGAAATCAAAAACCAACTCAGCCAAATAAAATCACCGTACGCCATCTTATCCGCTCCTTTACTATTAGAAAGCTATGAAGCAGGGCTTGTGTCCTTATGCGATAGAGTCTTAGTAGTGGATGCCAGTGAGGAAACCCAACTAGAGCGTGCCAGCCGCCGAGACACTCAGAGCGTTGACAAAATCAAAGCGATTATGGCCAATCAGTTATCACGAAAAGCCAGAGTTGAGCAGGCTGACGATGTGGTGTGTAATAATGGCAACCTAGAGCAATTGCATGCCCAGCTTGATCCTCTACACGAAAACTATTTGGCTTTTAGAAAACTTCCTCGCTATTAACAAAAAAAGAGCGCACTGCGCTCTTTTTTTTATTATTGATGTAGCTTATCTAACGGCTTGTCCAGGTGCTTGTCTAAGACTGGTGACGCTGACGGCTGACTTCATACAGCACCATGCCGGTGGCCACACTGACGTTCAAGCTCTGTAATGAGCCGTGTTTGTTTCCAGTCATAGGGATATAAACCAGCTCATCACAGCGCTCAGTGGTCAGACGGCGCATGCCCTCACCCTCTGAGCCCATAATAATTGCCACCTTCCCTTTTAAGTCCACATCCGGTAAAGCTTTGGCCGTCTCATCTAGGGCTGTACCATAAACAAATACGCCGGCTTGCTTTAAATTCTCAATGCAGCGGGCCAAGTTAGTGACTGCGATGACTGGCATAATCTCCATCGCGCCGACCGATACTTTGGCGACGGTGGGAGTTAAGCTGGCTGAATGGTGCTTAGGGCAGATAACGGCATCCACACCCATTGCCGCCGCTGTACGCAAACAAGCGCCTAAGTTATGGGCATCGGTTATTTGATCTAGTACCAAAAACAAAGCGTCTTCTGACTGTGCAAGACTGGCAATCTCACCTTCATCAGCCATGGCTAACGGACGAGCATTAAGCACCACGCCCTGATGTTGAGGGCTGCCACATAGCGCCGTTAATTTATCGCGGCTGGCTTCTTGGATACTGACACCCATTTGCTCAGCCAGTTGCAAAATCTCTTCAAAGGTAGAGTCCGCTTCATCCTGAGTAGCCGCACCCTCTTTGTGACCACGACCTTGTTGAATAAATAACGCCATGGCGTCGGTTGGGCGATGCGACAACAAAGCGTGAATAGCATGAATGCCATAAAAATGGACGGGCTTTGCCATAAAATAACCTTTTAATTGTTTGACTTAACTGTTTAACTAATTCGTTTTGTTGATTAATTTGTTTTGTTGAATAGGAGTGTACTGCTTACTCGGCATTAACGGTATCACTTTATCACTTATCTGACCAGCCATAACCAAGAAAAGCACCCTAAGTTCACTTAAGGTGCTCCCTGTTTATCTGATTTTATCGGTACAAGCCTAGCCTTCTAGATGGCAAATATACTGTACAATTTGATCCGTACGAAGGGTAAAACTGCTGTCCCCAGCGACCACAAAGGCTTGGCCGGCGCGGTAATAGGTGAACTCTTCTTCACCGGTAATCTTGACCTCACATTCACCACTGGTGATTTCCATTCTTTCTGAAGTGTGAGTAGCAAATTCATATTCACGTACGTTCTCATCACAAGGCAGGATGACACCGAGCATTTTTTTGCTACCATCTTCAAATAATACCGTGTGGCTACTACACCTACCGTCATAAGAGGTGGTGGCGTTCTTTACGACAGAAACCTGGTCATAAGTCGTCGTCATGATGACTTCCTCAATCTTAGTCTACTTAATAATAGTCATGGGCTAGAAATCAGTTAGCGATAAACTTACAGCCCTACTTTCGGATGCTACTTTTTTGTTATTCAATGCTACCATAATATTACTAAAATGATTGTGACAGGACAGAAGTTTTTTAAATGCTAGCTATTCCAAATCTTCATTAGCCTTTGATATAAACGTTTTAGCATTATATCAGTGACTTACTTTTTAATTCACATACTTTTTGAATACAGCCAGACTTTATTTTTGTGACAAAAATAAATCGCTTTATAATCAACGGCAGTCACTTTAGTTTTGTACAATAACGCTTGTATTAATATTAAAATGGCTTTATATATCCAGCTGCACTTTGGGAGTCATGGCATTTTATGGCCGTTAAAAGTGGGAAATTAATCGCGACAACCCTATTGCCTTGTTTGCTTTTAAGTGTTCATAGCGATACGATACTGATACTATTTTTGTCCGTTTTTTAGTGTTTTTTCTAACAAACACCCCTATTGAGATTGCTGATGCTAAGTTCTCTGACACTGCAAAATTTTGCCTTAATTAACCATCATGAGCTGTCATTCTACGACGGGTTCAATGTCATTACCGGAGAGACCGGTGCGGGTAAATCTTTACTGCTAGACGCGTTATCCTTATGTATAGGGGGCCGCGCTGATACCAGTATGGTGCGTCATGGTAAAGACAATGCGGATATCTATGCCCAATTTGAATTTGCTATAGAAGATGGGGCAGCGTCAACTCACAACACCAACACAGCCACTGCGGTACGCCAATGGTTTGAAAATCATGAGCGAGAGTTCGAGGGTGAGGTATTAATTCGTCGCCAATTAAGCAGTAACGGCCGCTCGAAGGCTTGGTTAAACGGAGCGCCTGTCAGCCTAACTGAGCTTAAAGAGTTGGGGGCGATGTTGGTCAATATTCATAGCCAACACGCTCAGCAGGCCTTATTAAAGCCTTCATTTGTGGTGGAGTGGCTAGACAGTATCGCCGGTCTACAGCCTTTGGCACATCGTACCGAGCAGGCTTATAAAGCCTATCAAAAGCTTAAGCGTCAAGCCGAGGAAATCGCAGCCAAAGAGGCGCATCGTAATGATCGCATTGAGCTATTAAATAGCCAATTGGCAGATATCTCGCCTTTATTGGCAGTAGATTATGAACAAATTGAAGCGGAGCATGACGAGCTGTCTAACTTAGAAGCGCTGATGCTTGAGGCCAGCCACGCCGTTCAGCTATTAGACAATGACTCAGATGATCCAGATACCATGGATCTATTGGGGAAGGCCATTCGCCTCTGCGAGAATCAATCAGATGTGAGTCCCACATTCAGTCAAGCCAGTGAGTCTTTGTATCTAGCCCAACAACATGTCAGTGAGGCCGTGGGCTTACTTGCGGATTACGCCGAGCAGCAGCTACCTGATCCGGAGCGTCTTGAAGAGCTCAATACTTTAATCAGCTTAGGTCATCGCCTATCACGCAAACATGGCCTGCCTGCCATTAACTTAGTAGAAGAAGCCCAAGTTTGGCAAGAAGAGCTAGATAACCTAGTCAATCAGCCCACCTCTGAGGTACTTGAGGCCCAAATTAATAGTGCCTGGGAGGACTTTACCGCTTTGGCCGTTGAGCTTGGAGAAGCCCGTCAACAAATCGCGCCTAGCATTAGTGAGAAGCTGGTGGCTCAGTTGCAGCCTTTGGCCCTGCCAAACGCTCGCTGTGAATTTGTCTTCACCGAAAGAGCAGCTAAAAATTACAACGCTCAAGGCCAGCATGACATTGAGCTTATGTTCAGTGCCAACGTCGGTATGCCGATGCAGCCTTTGTATAAGATTGCGTCAGGGGGTGAGTTGTCGCGTATGGCGCTAGTTATGCAGGTATTACTTGCCACTCACAGTCAAGAGCCAAGCCAGACGGAGGCAACCGACACAAATATAACTACAGACGTCTCTGAGCCTATGTTGGTATTTGATGAAGTGGACGTTGGGATTAGTGGTGGCACAGCACAAGTGGTGGGTGAGCTACTACGTCAGTTAGGATCACATCGCCAACTATTGGCCATTACCCACCAAGCTCAAGTGGCGGCTCAAGCACATCAACACATTTTAGTACAAAAGCATCATGATACCGATGAAGGTCAAACCACCAGTCAAATTAATGTCATTGAAAACGAAGCTCAAGTTGATGAATTAGCACGCATGTCAGGTGGGGTTAATATCACTGAGGTTACTCGTGAGCATGCCCGTAGCCTGCTTGCTGATGTCAGCAAATAGTTAACTTTGTAAAGAAGTCCACAGCTTAAAGCTTATTGACTCCTAACTCAGTGACGACTAATGTAGAGGGTACTGCTGCCGGCCAGTTGCTTTACTTGAGCCCAGTTGCTTTACTTAGACATTACCCCCATATTAGTAACTCCCTTATTTCCTTTATTTACTAGTAAGTTTGCCAAGTCTATGACCCTTGATAATTTGACCCACCACTTCTTAATTGCCTCTCCGAATATGCCAGATGAGCGCTTTGCTCAAACTCTGGTTTATATCTGTCGTCACGACAAACATGGCGTCCTAGGATTGGTGGTCAATCGCCCTATTTTAGAGACACGCGTGGGTATGCTGCTTGAGAACTTAGACATTGACGTTAGCGATCAATCGGTCATGCAGGACTTAGCGTTAGATGGTGGTCCTGTTTACCCAGAAGTGGGATTTGTGCTGCATACCGGCCAGCCCACTTGGGCCTCTTCTTTCGCCATTTCTGAAAACGTCTGTATTACTACCAGTAAAGATATTTTAGAAAGAATTGCAGCAGGAGAAAGCGTAGGCCATTATCACTTGTGTCTAGGTCATGCCAGCTGGTTTAAAGGCCAGTTAGAAAAAGAGATCAACCAAGGCGATTGGCTGGTTAGCCCAGGTGACTTATCGCTGTTATTTGAGATACCCTTCGAAGAGCGCTGGCGTCATGCCGCTGAGAAAATCGGTGTGGATTTAGATTTTTTAAGCGATGACATAGGTCATGCCTAGTGCTTTAGACCCCTTCTTTGAGTTTGCCCCTGATTAGTTAGACCCATTAGTTCGACCCAACCTGTTAACCTCTAATTTATTAGGGTTAGACCCTATAATCATTTGCCAATTAAGCGATAGTTGTTCCTATGTCAAATACTGAGAATTTAAGCTCCGAAACCGTGGCTACTGAGACTCCCCGCCCTGAGCAGACGGTCCTTTTAGGTCTGGATTACGGCGTTAAAAAGATGGGAATGGCACTGGGTAATACGGTTACTCAAGACGCACGCCCTTTTGATATTCTGGCGATGAATAATGGCCAACCTGCTGACTGGGACAACCTGTTGGGTATTATCGATACTTGGAAAATTGGTCGGGTCATAGTGGGTCTTCCGCTGAATATGGATGGTAGCAGCTCAATGATTGCCAAACGCGCACACAAATTTGCCCGCCGCTTAGCCCATCGCTTGATGGAGCAGCGTATTCATGTTCCGGTACAGTTATTTGATGAGCGCCTTACCTCAGTGGAAGCTCGTGAAATGGCTTGGGAGCTTGGCTTGATAAAGAATGAACGTGACCCGATTGATGATATTTCAGCCTGCTTACTATTACAAAGCTATTTGGCTAACCCAGATCATGCTGAAGACATTGCCACTTATAAAGCCGACTAACTTCCCCTTTTTTTATTGCCCAATAACCTATAAGCCTAAAACCATGAGTACAGAGACTGAAAACCGCCCTAATTCCTCAGCCGCTGCTTCGACTAACGAAAGTATCGCTGGGTTTCCGGCTGCGGCCATTAAGCTATTACGCGATGCCCAAAAGATAAACAAGCTGTCCATTTTATTCATCGTTTTGGCCATCTTTGCCTTTGTGGTATTTGGTACACTCGCCAGCCTAAAAATGTTCCATGGTAGTGGGCAAATGTATTGGTTATTTCATTATCTACCTTACATTTTAGTGGGTTTGACCATACCTTTTACCCTGTACCAAGCCTTTTTGGTATACCGCTACCGCTTAAGCCAGCCCTCGATGCTGGTAACCAGTGTCGGCGGCGCAAGTTTGCTATTAATCGTCTGCTTGCTGTTTTCATTAGCAGACTGGTTGTGGTTAGCGATGGCCGCTTGGATTGGGGTGGCTTATTGGTTTCAGGCCACATTTAAGCGCTTTTTTAACTTTATTGAAGACAGACAGGGCCAGTAGATTACGCCCCAGTTTGCCATTTTTTTGATAATACACTTATAGAGGGTTACCCATTATGAGCACAGCTGCTTCTACCCCAGAACACCCTATTGAACATCATCTAGACACTCAAGGTTTGATTTGTCCAGAGCCAGTGATGCTACTGCATCGTACAGTCCGTAAGGCCGAAGGCGGTGACTATATTGAGATTTTGGCCACCGATCCAGCCACCACTCGTGACATCCCAAACTTTTGTCGTCACCTAGGTCATACCTTGGTGTCTCAGTCAGAAGCCGACAACCCTGCCGGTGACAGTGAGCTGCATACCGACAAGTTATATCGTTATGTGGTACAAAAAAAACAGGGTTAATTTTATTTATTAGACTTACTGGCTAAGAATTGACTAAGGCACGTCTCATCAAGCGGTTACTTTTCATCAACAACTGTCTATTATCCTCCTACAAACAATGCTATCGGCTGTGATAGCATGGGTTTAATTGACAAGTGGCTATAGCTATATAATCAACAATCATAAAAAAACCTAAGGATAGATCATGAGTAATAAAAGTAACCCCGATTTGGCCCCTACCCCTTATACCAATTTTGACTTGCAATTCATTGCCGGCGAATGGGTAAAAGGCAAAGACGATAGCGTCAATAAAGACACCAGCCCTTTTACCGGTGAGACTTTAGTTGAGATTCAACAAGCCACCAAAGATCAGCTTGATGAAGCTTTTTTAGCGGCTCAAGAAGCACAAAAGCAGTGGGTACAAACCTTGCCTGCCGAGCGCACTGCTCTACTGCATAAAGTCATTCAGTTGATGGATGAGCGCCGTGAAGAAATCCTAGACTGGCTGATCAAAGAGTCCGGTAGCACCCGTATCAAAGCGGGCATTGAACTAAATGTCGCCCGTACTGTAACCCTTGAAGCTGCCAGTTATATCCACCGCGTCCACGGCGAGATTCGTCCTAGCAACACACCAGGCAAACAAAACTATGTGCTGCGCGAGCCCATCGGTGTTATCGCTTTAATTAGTCCCTGGAACTTCCCACTACATTTAACTCAGCGCTCACTTGCGCCAGCGATTGCTTTGGGTAATGCCGTAGTGTTAAAGCCTGCCAGCGACACGCCAGTAACCGGTGCCCTACTGCTAGCCAAGTTATTTGAAGAAGCCGGTTTGCCCAAAGGCGTATTAAACGTGATCATCGGCGCAGGTAGTGAAATCGGTGATGCCATTGTTACCCATGACATCCCAGGATTAATGTCTTTCACAGGATCTACCCCAGTGGGTAAGCACATTGGTGAGTTGGCCTTTAGCGGCAAATACATCAAGGATGTGGCTTTAGAGTTGGGCGGAAATAACCCATTTGTGGTGCTAAAAGATGCCGACATTGATCAAGCGGTGAACGCTGCTGTCTTTGGTAAATTCTTACACCAAGGCCAGATTTGTATGGCCATCAACCGTATTATCGTCGAAGAGAGCATCCACGATACTTTCGTTGAGAAGTTCAAAGCCAAAGTACAAACCCTAAAAATAGGCGACCCAAATGAAGCCGATACTTTTGTGGGTCCCATTATCAATAAAGATCAAATTCAATCGTTACAAGATAAGATAGACACCGCTAAAAAAGAAGGCGCCAATCTTATCTTAGAGGGTAAAATCGACGGTCAACTGCTGTATCCTTATATCTATACAGACGTTACGCCGCAAATGGATCTGTTCCGTAATGAGATATTTGGTCCGGTAGCCGCTATCGTAAAAGCCAAAGATGAAGAACATGCTCTAGAGTTGGCCAATGATACCGAGTTTGGATTATCCAGTGCGGTATTTACCAGTGATATGCAGCGTGGCATGAACTTTGCTAAACGCATGCAAGCGGGTATGACTCATATCAACGATATGCCAGTGAATGATGAGAGCATGGTGCCGTTTGGCGGGGTGAAAAACTCAGGCATTGGCCGCTTTAACAGTGACCAACTGTTAGAAGAGTTTACTAGAACTCACTGGGTGTCTTTCCAAAATGAGCCACGTAACTATGGTCTCTAATATATAGGGGCGCTAACACATATAGTCTTTAACACATAGGCACTCTAACACATCTGCTATTTAACAGAATTTAGAACGGTATCTAGCAAGGCGTCTAATTCGCCTTACTTAAAAGGCTAAGCCGTACAACCCTAATCCACTGTAAAAAAAGAGGTCACAGTATTCTGTTTGGCCTCTTTTTTATGACCTAGATTTAATTGCTAGGTCTTGCGTAATAACTGCTACTGGCTTTTGTGCTATATTCTATGGCCAGTAAATATTTACCCGTTATCCCATTTTGAGAGTTACCCATGAGTCGTGATCGCGCTGTACAACCTAGACAACCCAAAGCCCTCGCCGTTGATGACGAGCCGGCTTATATCACCGAGTTTCGTCAAGCAATGCTAGCGCGTGGCCTGTCTACTCGCACACGTAATGCTTATGTGCGTGATTTAAAGCACTGTGAGACTACCAATACCAAAGCTTTGACTCTATGGGACGATACCGATGTTATGCAGTGCCTGACAGCACTTAACAAGCAAGGTAAGACCCCACGCACCCAAGCGCGTATGCTCTCGAGTCTGCGTCAATTCTACTTGTGGATGGTGGGCAATGAGCGCCGTGAGGACAACCCTTGCGAGCGTATTAAAACCCCAAAGATTGGCCGTTCTTTGCCAAAAGACTTGTCAGAAAATGATGTAGAAAGCCTACTATCAGCTCCCGATACCAGTACGGCTTTGGGGCTGCGTGATAAGGCCATGTTAGAAGTACTCTATGCTTGCGGGCTTCGAGTCAGTGAGCTGATGAATTTATCGCTTGAGCAGGTCAACTTAAATGCAGGTTGGCTACAAATTACGGGTAAAGGCAATAAAACCCGACTGGTACCTTTGGGGGAATATGCCAGTGAAGCTTTGGATGATTACTTGAGCCATGCCCGTGGTGAGCTAGTAGCGCACCTAAAGTCAGGCAACTGCCAAGCGGTGTTTTTAACCACTCAAGGCGGTTATATGACCCGTCAAAACTTTTGGTACATGCTCAAAAAATACGCCAAACAAGCCGGTATTGAAAGCGACTTATCACCGCACACCCTACGCCATGCTTTTGCTACCCATTTGCTAAATCATGGGGCTGACTTACGTAGTGTGCAGCTGCTTCTTGGCCACAGTGACTTGTCTACTACTCAGATTTATACCCATGTCGCCACTGCTCGCTTGCAGCAGCTTCATGAGGCTCATCATCCGAGGGGCTAGTTTAGTCACCTAGCCACTCTTTTAATTGTCTGAACTGCGTATCACTTGTGATGTTAAAGCTATACCCTTTAGCCCATTCTGAAATAGTCAAGTCTGCTCCAAACTTATTAAGTAAAAATGACTCTGCGTCTATGGGGTCACCTGTTAGATAGATATTTAGATACTTAGCTCTAAAGTTAATCGTAATACTAGAGAAGCCATCTAGACCTCTACGAAAACCAACAAAGCGTCTCCTTGAAGCATCCCCTTCTTTTGTGGCTAAGCAATATTGTAATGCTTTAGACGCAAAAGGATACTCTAGCTTTGGCAGCACGTCATCCCAGGTTATTAAGGATTTATCACTCTTTAAAGCTTTTAGACCTCGTTTCTCATAAACATCTTCCAGCTCCTTGAGAGGCAGTCTTTGCTCAAAGTTTACGAAGGTATCATCCTCTAACTTATAGAGAGAAACGGAAAATGCCGTAATATCCATACCATATTGATTCGCTAACCAATCTGCTGTAATGATAACCTCAGGGTCATAACGCTCGGAAATCAGAATGATTTTAACGGTGTTATTTAGTGGGTTGTTATTGATTAAATCCACCAGCTCTTCTGAGTCAGAAACAGTAGAGTGCTGAATTTGACTGATTAGCTTTTCTCTATCCCACGTAGCTACCATTGCCGCATAGCTCAGTGACTGCAAAAGCTGTAGCTTATCTTTGTCACGCTTCAGCTCGATAACAATAATGGAGCTGTCATCACTATCAAAAGCAAGCAGATCAATCGAGTTTTGAACCGAATGATGGGGCGTTATCTCCTGCCCGACCAAATAAGCATCAGGAATATTCAAACTGTGCTTAATCTGTTCCCAAGAGCTGACTATTGCTGACTGGAAGTCATAACGCTCCAATATTTGCTCTTGCTTAAAGTTACCTTGAGCTAAAGGCTCAAAACGTTTGTTATCCATATCAAACTTCAGCATTTAAGCCTCTCCTTTTTTCTTAACCAACTCATAAACCACAAAGCGAGCGGTAGTCTGAAACGGCTGACGCTCAGCAGAAGCCAATAATGCCTCACGCTTTTCCACTTTAGCACGATACGAATAAGGCGTCATGGTCAATAAATCCGCCAAAGCTTGTCTATTAAGCACCAAATCAGCCGATACCTTATGCGTTGCCACCTCCTTAAAGTAAGGGGCCAGCTCTTCCAAAAATTTATCGGAATCATGCGGGCGCACCTCATCAAATAGCGCCTCGCGCATACTTTGCAAATGCCCAGAATCCGGCTTAGCAATAAGCAGTCGTCCTCCTGACTTTAATACTCGCGCAAATTCGTCAGGTAATATCGGGCTAAAAATCGTGCTAATGGCATCTAGACTGTCATCAACCAGCGGCAAATGAGAAGCACTGGCGACCATAGGATAAATAGCCGTAGTTGTAGCCGCCGCTTTATCTGCCTTAACTTGATACCAAAGCTGTTGGTTTTGTTTGGCCCCTCTTGCTGTGGTAGCGACCGCAGGCTTACTGATATCTAATGCAATTAAGGTGCAGTCATTTTGATTCAACTGCGTATTGTTTGAGCTTAAAGCCTGAGCAATGGCGCCCGTGTAACACCCTTCTCCGCAGCCCACATCGAGCCAAGTTTGAGTGTCTAATTGAGACTGACTTGACTGCTCTAACGGCTCTGCTTTTGCTTGAACCAAATTAGCGATTAGCTGCTGTAAAGGCTGATAAAAGCCTTGGCTTAAAAAGCGGTGGCGGGCATCGATAGACTCTTGGCTGTCACCCGGATCTTTGGATTTTTTATTTTGTACAGGAAGCAGGTTCACATAGCCTTGACGCGCCACATCAAAGGGGTGACGGGTACCTTTGTTATTCAGGCTGCCATCACACAGCCAGGTTTTGTCATCGACTAACAAGGGCGACTGACAATAGGGGCATAATAACTGTGGCGACTGTAGACTGGTATGCTGAGAGCTTGGCATGGGTAAATCCTGTGACTGGCTGTAATAAGTTGCAAATGACTAATTGGAACATAAGGCTGCTAAACGTAAAAAGGGTGCCCAAAGACACCCTTTTATTCTAATGTTTGCTAAGTTGCTGTGATGCCGATGTGCTATTAACGTAATTTTAAGGTCATCAAGCCTAACACCACAAGTAAGATGGCCACAATCCAAAAGCGCACCACAACTTGGGTCTCTTTCCAGCCCAACTCTTCAAAGTGGTGATGCAGTGGAGCCATTAATAAAACACGTTTTTTACGCAATTTGAATGAACCTACCTGCAATATAACCGATATTGCTTCAGCAACAAACAGACCGCCCATAATAGCAAAAGCAATCTCTTGACGAGTCATCACCGCAATAGTACCTAACATCGCCCCTAAAGCCAACGCACCCACGTCACCCATAAATACTTGCGCAGGGTGAGCGTTATACCATAAGAAGCCAAGGCCAGCGCCAATCATGGCCGCACAAACAATGGTTACCTCAGAGTTGTAAGCAATGTAAGGTACGTGCAGATATTCAGCGAAGCGCACATCGCCTGATACATAGGCAAACACACCTAGACCCGCTGCAACGAATACCACCGGTAAGATAGCTAGACCGTCCAAACCATCGGTTAGGTTCACCGCATTCGATGAGCCGTTAATAACGAAATAGGTAAAGATGATAAAACCAAGACCCAGTGGCAGAGCAGATAAAGGCACCACCCAGTCTTTAAACAAGGGAACCAATAGGTCCACCATCTCTTTGGTTTGAGTAGGGCTTGGCTGCTGGCTGGCGATGTAATATAGTGAGCTACCCACGAACAAGGCGCCTACTGATAGCCAAAAATACTTCTTACGTGCAATTAGCCCTTTCGGGTTTTTATACTTAATTTTCAGCCAATCATCTGCCCAGCCGACAGCCCCGAAGATGACCATCACCACCATTAGAATCCAGACATAAGGGTTGGTCAAATCTGCCCAGCACAAAGTTGCAAAACCAATGGAGGTTAAAATAAGCACCCCACCCATGGTTGGCGTACCGGTTTTTGCTAAGTGAGTTTTAGGACCATCATCACGAACCGCTTGGTCATATTTGACACTACGCAGATAAGCGATGGTACGAGGACCCAGCATGATACTAAAGGCAAGGGAGGTTATGACAGTGAGTAGCGCACGTAAGGTGAGTGATGATACCGCCGAGAACGATGAATAGAATTGACTCAACCAACTGTCAAATAACCAATATAACACCGCCTACTCCTCATGAATTTTCTGAAAATTTGTTTATTTAACAAGATTAAATAGCAATGAAATTGACTTCCTCCCCTCGCTAAACCGAGGGGATTCCTACCGCTAGACGGTCAAGCCCGACCGCAAGGATGTTCTTAG
>ERZ808051.849-NODE-849-length-25922-cov-5.904043_pt1 | contig 25922 bp, 24 predicted proteins | sample MGYA00380199_ERZ808051 | MGnify/ENA primary metagenome ERZ808051 (study PRJEB31490, sample SAMN06133391) | mouse gut metagenome | isolation source: J11 | host: mice | place: China: Chengdu | collected 2015-05 ...
CTGAGGTGTGAGCGCCGTCATGTAATTGATATCCATCCATTGAAGTCGACATTTGAGGGCATTGCAAAAGTTATGTGGGACATTCAGCATCAGGATTTGATACCGCATAAACGCCGCCTTTCTTTATTATAATTATAGACTTTAGCCCAATTGAAACACTTCGTCGGAAAATTTTTACAAAATTTGCACATTTGGTCATGAAGAAAGCGGGGCGATTTCGCCCCGCTTTCATGAGCTTAACTGCTTTTTCATAAAGTTTTTAAGCATCTCCGCTGTCTTGGCATGAGTGGCTTCCCCTCTGGGCTCAGATGCCGCTGTCTTTTCCGTTCAAAACTCCTCTCTGGCTCAGCGTAGGACTTCCAATGCCTAATTGCTGTCCTTACATATAACACCAAATATCACTCTGAGTGTCCAAATAGCCGCACATAATTCGTAAAGTATCAAAGTAATCCGTTTGGCTCTTTCATGTCAAGTTGCCCCACATACTTTGAATTCGATATCATTTTACCGTAAGGCACAAAATGCTGTAAGAAGAATATTCATTAGCTGTATTCGGGCAGGAACACGAAGCCGAATTAGGACTTATTCTTTACGGGTGATATGGGTGATACCATTTGCCTCTATGTCTACAAAAAACGCTCTATTTTGGTATTGGAATGTAAAAGCTAACCGCTCCCATCCGACAGGCAGGCAAGGCTTTAGCCGTGGTTCCCCATCCACAAAATGTAATCCAGCGAAGCCAAACACTACAGTTTGCCAGGTTTCGCCAAATCCGGCCATGTGCAGGCCCTCTTTCCCTGTGTTGCCCATGATATCCCGCAGATCCAAAAAGAGCGCCTTTCGGAAGTAGCCCTCTGCCCGCTCCATGAGTCCGTTCTGGGCGGCGAACAGCGCATGGGACGCAAAGCTCAGCGTGGAATCGTGGAGGCACAGAGGCTCAAAATCCTCCCAGGCAGCCAGCCGCTCGGCGGTGGAAAAGCGTTCCGGCAATCGGGTCATAAGGAGAAGGACGTCCGCTTGTTTCACTACCTTATATCGTTGGAGACGGTCAAAGCAGACCTGATGGTAGCTGGCCTCGTCACCCGCCTTTAACGATTTCGGGTCTACTGGCTCCAGCAGATGGAAGGTATCATCTGTCCGCCAATGACCCGAAGCAGAATCTTTTGGCAGCTTAATGGAACGGCACAATCTGGCCCAATCTTCCTGCTCCCCAGGCGTGAGGCCCAGGCGGTGGTATTGTTCCCGATCCAACCGCGCCAAGGCATCCGCCGCGCGGATGGCCAGATCCAAATTGTGCTGTACCATCATGTTGGTAAACAGGTTATTGCTGGTAATGCCGCAGTATTCGTCCGGCCCCTTGCAGAACAGCAGGTTGACAAGCCCTGTCCCGGACTCGGGGGTATAGCGGCTTATCCAGAAGCGGGCGGTTTCCACCAGCACTTCAGCCCCGCCGTTCAGGAAAAGATCTTTGTCCCGGGTGACCTCCATATATTGCCCCAGGGCAAAGGCCACATCAGCGGTCACATGGATTTCGCTGCAGCCAATGTCCCAGGTTTCACACTGTTCTGTTCCGTCAAAGGCCACCATCCAAGGATAACGCGCCCCTGTGCCGTTCATCTTTTGGGCGTGTGCTTTTGCTTGGGGCAGCGTATTGATCCGGAACTGGGACAGGCTCCGGGCAGCTTGGGGATCTGTGTATAGGTAAAACGGGAGCATAAACAGGTCGGTGTCCCAGAAATAGCAGCCCTTGTACCGGGTGTGGGTCAGTCCACGGGCGCCGATGCTGACGGTATCGTCCCGGGCAGAGCAGTTCACAATGAGCTGATAAATGATATATCTTATGGCGGTCTGCGCGTCGGCATCCCCTTCAATGGTGATCCCGGCCATTTCCCATTTCTTCGCCCACAATTCTTTGTTCTCCCGCTCTAATTCATCAAACGTCCAATTCAAGGGGAGGGGGGCCAGCATCGGGTCATGATCCCTGCTGGTGGTGATAGCGGTGAGCTTTTCTATCGTGAAAGTGTCCCCGGCCTTGATCCGAGCTTCGATGCGCAGCCCTGCCCCGTTCTCCGATGGGATGGGGCCCTGAATGTCAAAGCCCGCGGCATGGAACGCCGTATGATAATGGGCGGTGAGCCCGGTGGCCTTAGTTTCCAATTCAACGGCAAAGCCCTCCGCAAAAAACTGGGGTTCACCGGCTTGAATATAGCATAGCTGTTCGTCGTTCTGCTTTACCTGGTCGTCGGGTACCGGCTGGTTGCGACAGGACAGTTCTACACCGCTGTCCACCGTCAAGGCCCCCGCCCCGCCGGTGCAGGCAAAGCGGCTGCGTTGGAGAACCAGCGCCGGATTTCCCAGCGGGAACAGCCGTTCTTCCACAACGGAAACTTCGGCATCCCCCATGGACAGCGAATAGGATGTGGCCAGCTTGCCGCAGGACAGATCCAGATCCAGGGCGATCCCGGCGGGGCGGGCGGCCTGTCCGTTGAGCGCGACGATCTCCCAGACCGGGGTGGGGAGGTTGACAAAATCGGTCAGCCCCGCTTTGTACACATCGAAAAATCCCGCGAGGAACAGCCCGGTATCCACCGGCCTCGGCTCCGGGCGGAGGGCAGGGTAGCCACGCAGGCCCATGCGCCCGTTCCCGGTGAAAAAGACGCTCTCCAAAAAAGGGTCACCAATGGCCCCACTGGCGCTGATGTGCCAGCCGTTCAGCTGAATGTCATTCCGCATGGGCAGTCCCTCCCATCGCCGTGCGCAGGGCATGGCAGACAAACCCGGCACAAGTGGCAAAGGCTTCGCCGGTGGTACACGCGCCGGTGGTTTCGTCGATGCTCTCGCAGGCGATCCCGTTGTCCATGGCGGCGTTTTTCAAGATGTCCGTGGAATGCTCCAACCGTCCGCACAAAAGACTGTTGGCAACGCTGAGCAGCCAGGGGTGAGGGGCGTGGGGACAGCCGATCTCCCCAAAGGGGAAGCCCGCGAAGCTGTACCGGTATCCCGGCGAACGGATCATGTCCACCGTGTTGCGGTATACCGGATCCCCGGCATCGCAGAACCCCCAATAGGGCAGAAGCTGAAGGCTGCCGGGGGGCTCGTCATAGATGTCATGGCGTCCATCCAGGTCGATAGACCACGCGAAATACCGTTTCTCGTTTTGCTCCATGACGCAGTTATCCCAAATCGCCTGTTTCACCTGTTGCGCCTGCTGAGTCAGTTCCTCCCGGCCCAACAGTTTTGCCAGGATGGTGAGACCCTTCCACACCAGCACATTGTCATAGGTGAGATAGGGATAGACAATCTCGTCGTCGGTGGGCTGGAGGAAGGTGGTGTAGAGGGCGGTATGGGGATGCCGCCGCTTTTCCAGCTTTTGCAGGATCTCGTCCAGCCCCCGGCGCACCTCCCGCTCGTCCAACAGGGTGAGATCTCCTGTGGCTTCTACATACCGCCCCAGGGACAGCGCCGGGGCCATCAGCTCATCCAGCTCAAAGCCGGGTTCCAGCACGGTGCCATCGATAAACCGGGAGTGGATGCCGATGTTCCGCCGCTGGTGGCCAAAAACGTATTCCAACATACGCCTGGCCAGCCCCCGGTCTACGTCCAGGATGGCAGGGAAACTCCATAGCAGGCTGTCCCGATCCCAGTAGGCGGCGCTCACATAATAGCGTGGGCTCCGGCTGGTCACCAGCACCAATTCCTCCGTGTCCAGCGTAATGCCGGTGGAGAAAAAGAGGCAGAAAAACAGGTTGGTATTGTAAAATCGCCGCAACGCGTCATCCTCCAGCCAGAGGGTGCGCTCCCGCAGCCAAAGCAGGGTTTGAGCCTCCTCATATGGATACCCCCGCCGCAGCATCTCCTTGGCGCTGGTGGCGGCGGACACCTCCTCCATGCCGAACCCCCAATAAACTGTCACCGTCCGCCGCTGCCGCGGTCCCAGGGTATAGCTGTGGGCCAGCCGGTAGCAGACCCCGGCATCCGACTGTTCCCAAGTGGAGACGCAGGAGCTGTCCTCCGGCATGGGCGCAAAGCAGAACAGGGGGACGCCGCACCGCATATCAAAAATGAGGCTGCCGTTCCAGCCACTTTCAAAGCAGTGCATGGTTCCCTCGATCTGTTTGTCCTCATTCACACAATGCCACGCGGAATTCCAGCAACCCTGCAAACCGCACACAATGGCGTGGGGGGCACTGTCCATGTTGGTCAACTCCATGCGGTAGAGAAAGCCCCGCTCCTCAATCGGGGTCAGGACGGTTCCCTCTACCCGGATGTGTCCGGCCTGCCCAGAAAAGTGGGGTACCCAAAACTGGAGGCGATCCCATTCCAGACTGGAAAGGGGAGCCGGCTGGCCGTCCTGTTCCACAAAGGGTTCCATCAGGGATATATCCACCCCTCCCCGCAACTCGACAAGGCCCTTGTATCCCATATGCAGGAAGGTGACATCCTCGATGCCCCCCGTGGCCTCGTTCAGTTTGGGGATGCTGATCATCTCATTCCCGGTGGGGAAATATCTTATGCCCATCAAGATCACTCCCTTATAAATTAAGCGATTAACCAATGCACTTATGCTGAGTATACCATAACTTGAAGTTTCGTCAAGAATTTTTTGCAATATTTTATAAAAAGGCTTGACAAACACAACCAGCATTAGGTAATATGTAGGCAAAGAGAAGTTAATCGGTTAAATTGTGTTGAGAGGAGGAATTGAGATGGAACGGCGCGCGACCCTCCGGGACGTTGCGGAAAAAGCGGGCGTTACAACAGCCACCGTCTCTTATATCCTCAATGACAAAAAAAACTTCCCGGATGAAACAAAGCAGCGGGTAATGGCGGCGATTGCAGAGCTGGGCTATATCCCAAACCTCTCCGCCCGCACCTTGACCCAGCGCAGCTCCAAGCTCATTGGCATCGTTGTGCCCCAGACGGAGGGCAGCCGTCTTATGTTCCAGAACAACTTCTATTCGGAAATTCTGGGCAGCATCGAGTTCCATGCCCGGCAGAACGGCTACCACATAATCATCTCCGCCACCGACGCCAACGAGAGCTACCTGCGCCTGGCCCGGGAGCGCAATCTGGACGGTATCATCGTCATCGGGATGTACCCGGACGAGTTTTACCGGCAGATGAAGGAGTCCCGCATCCCTATCGTCCTGGTGGACAGCTATTGCAATGACCACTATTACCACAATATCCGCATTGATGATGCCTATGGGAGCTATCTGGACACCCATTATGTGTTGTCCAAGGGCCACCGAAACATTGCCTTTTTTTCCGGGCAAATCAAGGAAAACGGTGTGATGAAAAAGCGGCTTACCGGCTACCGGGATGCTTTGGCAGAATACGACGTCGTGTTTGACCAGCGTTATGTATTTGAGGGGAAGATTGACTACGCCAGCGGCATCGATGCCGCGGAGCGGCTGCTGACCTCCGGGGTTCCGGCCACGGCGGTGGTGGCCGCCGCAGACATCCTGGCCATCGGTGCCATGAAGGGGTTCTATGAGCGGGACATCCGGGTGCCGGAGGACATCTCCGTGATGGGATTTGACGATCTGGAGATTTCCCAATACCTGACCCCCGGCCTGAGTACGATCCGCCAAGAGATCTCCCAGAAGGGAGAGAAAGCCGTGGAACTGCTGATCAACAATATCAAGGAACCTAACCTCACCAAGCAAGAGCAGATCCTTCCCGTTCAGCTGGTGGAACGGGGCTCTGTGAAGTGCATTGGCGGGTAGGTATATAAAAAGCGGCCCGCACCTACCCGTCAAAGCCGGTGCGAACCGCAGCAAAAGACCCTTTCCGCAAAGGCCCTCTCGCCAATTTATAGTGTAAGCGAACCGGGCCGAAAAATCAACCGCAAAATTATTTTAAGGAGGAAAAAGCATGAAAAAGCATCTGTCCGCCGTCCTCGCGTCGGCCCTGGCCCTGGTTCTCCTGATGAGCGCCTGCGGCCCGGCCGCGTCCAACCCCACCAACACCCCCGGCAATCCCGATCCCAAACCCAGCCAGCAGCAGGATACCCCGCCCACAGATCAGCCCGTCACCATCACCTATTCCAACTATAACGCATCCGGCGGCAATGAGGAGACCCTCCAGAAGATGTATGAGGCGTTCCACGAGGAGTACCCCAACATCACGGTAGAGATCGAGACCATTGCCTATAACGACTACTTCACCCAGCTCCAGACACGGGTGTCCGGTGGTACCGCTCCCGACTGCTACGAGTTGAACATTGAAAACTTCGCGGCCTATGCCAACAAGGGTGCCTTGGCCGAGATCACCGGCGTGGATTTCAGCGGCTTGGATGAGACATCCCTGAACGCGTTCAACGTGGACGGCAAGCAGTACGGCCTGCCCGGCAAGTTCTCCAACGTAGTGCTGTTCTACAATAAGGATCTGTTTGACCAGGCCAAGATCGACTACCCCACTGCTGACTGGACTCAGGATGACCTCCAGAAGGCCGCTGAGGCCATCCGGGCCCTGGGCGACGACATTTACGGCTATTACCAGCCCCTTACTTACAACGAGTTCTACAAGGTTGTGGCACAGTTTGGCGGCAGCCTGCTCAATGCGGACAAAACCGAGTTTACCATCAACGCCCCGGAGAATGTGGCCGCCGCTCAGATGATGGCTGACCGTATCTTGGTAAGCAATGTTCAGCCCAACGAGGTGCAGATGGGCGGCATCGGCGACTGGGACCTGTTCATGAGCGGCCGCCTGGGCATGATGCCCACCGGCATCTGGGCCTTCAACACCTTTGCCGAGGGCTGCAAGTTCGACTGGGACATCACCGTGGAGCCCGGCAAGGAGCAGAAGGCTACCCACTTCTTCTCCGATGCCTGTGTCATCAACAACGCCAGCGATAAGAAGGAGGCCGCTGCCACTTGGATCACCTGGTTGACCTCCAGCGACAAGGCCGCCGCCATCCGTATTGAAGCGGGCTGGGATCTTCCCGCAATCAAGGATCAGTCCACCCTGTCCGCCTATCTGGACATCACCCCGCCGGCCAACCGGCAGGCCGTGTTCGATTCCTTGAATTACCTGGTGGTCCCCCCCGTGATTGAGGACTACAGCCTGATGAGCGACATCATCGGCCAGAAGCTGTCCGCTGCCGCTGCGGGCACCCTCACCGTACAAGAGGCCCTGGATCAAGCGCAGAGCGAGTGCCAGGCGCAGATCTCCCTGAAATAACGATGCGCAGGGGGGAGGAGCATGGCTCCTCCCCCCGTTTTTATGTCATAAGGAGGTGCTCACGTCAATGCCGCAAAAAGCAAACCGGCGCGGCGGTCCGAAAAAGGACGGGCTGTTCACCGCGGTGCCTTTCCTGCTGCCGAGCCTGCTGGGGCTGCTGGTTTTTTCCCTGCTTCCCCTGCTGGTGTCGGCGCTCATCAGCTTCACCGACTGGAACGGCCTGGATCAGCTGCTGGCTCCGGGTTTCCTCCAGGAGCATTTTATCGGGCTGGAAAACTACAAAAACATTTTGTTGGGTGCGGAGCTGTGGAAGGTTCTGGGCAACACCGGGGCCTATATCATCATGTATATCCCGCTGATGCTGGCCGCATCTCTGCTGGAGGCATACTTGCTCAGCAGCACCCGGCGGGGCGTGTCTGCCTTCCGGGTGGTCTACTATCTCCCCGTCCTCACCTCCTGGGTGGCGGCATCCCTGATTTGGACCTCGGTACTATCCCCCCAATATGGCGCGATGAACAACCTGCTTGCCCTGTTCGGCATCCAGGGGCCGGGTTGGCTGCTGGATGAGAAGTGGGCCATGGCCGCCATCGTGCTGGTATCGGTGTGGAAGGACGCTGGCTTTTTTGGCTTGATCCTCCTGTCCGGCATGGTGGGAATCAACAAAAGCTATTATGAGGCGGCCTCCCTGGACGGGGCGGGCGCTTGGAAAAAATTCTGGCGCATCACGGTGCCGCTGATGAGTCCCGCGATCTTTTACGTGCTGATCGTGGCGCTTATCAACGCCTTCCAGCTGTTCCCCCAGGTGATGATCATGACGGACGGCGGGCCTAACGGGGCCACCCAGGTGATGGTGGAGCGGATCTACCGCTACGGCTTCCGCTATTTCCGCATGGGTTACGCCGCGGCGTTTTCCTGGATCTTATTTGTCATTATCATGGCGTGTACGGCAATTCAAATGAAAGCGCAAAAGAGGTGGGTGAACTATGACGCTTAAAAAACGGCTGGGCACAACGGGCTATTACGTCGTCTCCACTGTTATTGCGGTGGTGTCCATGTTCCCGTTTTTGTGGATGATTTCCACTTCCCTGAAAAGCCAGGGGGCCATCATGTCCATCCCCATCCAGTGGATTCCCCAAGAACCGTCAGGGGATGCCTACGTGGAGGTATTCACCAAGTTCAATTTTCTGCGCACGGTGGGCAACAGCCTGTTTATCTCTGTATCCTACACGGTGATCACGCTGCTCTCCTCCGCCATGGCGGCTTTCGCCTTCGCCAAAGTACGTTTTCGCGGGAATGACCTGCTGCTCAAGCTGTACCTCGCCACCATGATGATCCCAACCCAGGTGACCATGATCCCCCTGTTTGTCATTATGAACAAGCTGGGCCTTATCAACAGCTTTGGCAGCGTGATCCTGCCCTCTATCTTCAAACCCTTTGCGGTGTTTATGCTGGTGCAGCAGATGCGGGCCATCCCGGAGGATTATCTGGAGGCCGCCCGGATCGACGGGGCAGGTATTTTCCAGGTGTTTCGCAAAATCGCCCTGCCCATGTGTGTGCCCACCTTGTCCACCCTGGCGGTGACCACCTTCATGGAGTCCTGGAACGACTATCTCTGGCCGCTGCTGATGCTGACCCAGCGGGAGCAGATGACCCTGCCCATCGCGCTGGCCACCCTTCAGGGCACCTACAACCCCCAGTATAATGTGCTGATGGCGGGCAGCCTGGTGTCTATGGTGCCCATCATCATCATTTACATCATGGCACAGCGGAACTTTAAAAACGGTATGATGGCCGGTGGCATCAAGGGATAGGGGCGGCTTATGAGACGAGTGAAATTTTCTGATGCATTTACAGAATTGGAGTGGCCCTGCCCCGGAGGTACCGCTTCTTTGACCTGGGTGCAGCGGGAGGGACGCGGCCATTTGACGATTGCGCTGCCCTATCGGGGCGCCTACGGCATGGGGGAGCGGTATGACGCCCTCAACCAAAAGGGACGCACTGTGGTCAACCAGGTGGAGGAGAAGTTCTGCTTCCAGGGGGACAAGACCTACTGCCCAGCCCCCTTTTTCTGGACGGACACCGGCTTCGGCCTGTATGCGGAAACTAACGAGACCACCATATTCCGCTTTGAGGAGGACGGCATTGCCGTGGACCTGCCTCGGAACTGTGATGTGATCCTCTTTGCTGGAACGCCCGCGGAGATCATTCGGGACTATATGGGGCTGTTCGGATCCGCCAAGCTGCCCCCGGAATGGGCCTTCGGGCCGTGGATTTCCGCCAACCGCTGGAATACCCAGGCGCATACGGAAGAACAGCTCCAAAAGCTGAAGGAATACGGTTTTCCGGCCAGTGTGCTGGTGCTGGAGGCGTGGAGCGACGAGGCCACCTTTTACATTTGGAATGGGGCCAAATACACCCCTGTCCCCGACGGCCGGGCACTGGAGCGGGAGGACTTTGATTTTACTGGATCACCTTGGCCTGACCCGGAAGGGATGATCCGTTCCCTCCACGATGCGGGGCTGCGCCTGGTGCTGTGGCAGGTGCCGGTCTACAAAAAGCAGGGGCCGGAGGAAATACCTAACCGCCAGAATGACTTGGATCGGGCGGACGCCCAAGCCCGGAGCCTGTGCGTCCAAAACAGCGACGGCACCCCCTACACCATCCCGGAAGGGCATTGGTTTCCCGGCTCCATGGTGCCTGATTTCACCAATCCCGACACGGTGGAGAACTGGTTTACCAAGCGCCGCTACCTGCTGGACATGGGGGTGGACGGGTTCAAAACCGACGGCGGGGAATTTATTTACAGCGACGGCGCACGGTTTCATGACGGCTCCACCGGGCAGCAGGGGAAAAACCGCTATCCTCAGGACTATACCCAGGCTTACACCAAATTTTTGGGAGAGGGGCGGGTGCTGTTCAGCCGTGCGGGTTATGCCGGACAGCACACCACCCCCATCCATTGGGCGGGGGATCAGCAGTCCCAGAACTGCGAGCTGAAAAGCGTGCTGACGGCGGGCCTGTCCGCCGCTCTCACCGGTATCCCGTTCTGGGGGTTCGACATCGGCGGTTTTGCCGGGCCGCTGCCCACCTTGGATCTGTACCGCCGCGCCACACAGCTGGCCTGCTTCTGCCCGGTGATGCAATGGCACTCCGAACCGGACGGCGGGCAGTTCCGGGAGTTGATGCCAGGGGCGGAGGGGAACAACGAGCGCAGCCCGTGGAACATGGCGCAAAGTTATGAATTCCCGGAGTTTCTGGAGGAAATGCGCTTCTGGCACCGGCTGCGGGTCAATTTGCAGCCCTATTTGTGGAAAACCGCTCAAGACTGTGCCGCGCACAGCCGCCCCATGATGCGTCCGCTGGTCTACGACTGGCCAAATGATTCGCTGGCCGTTGCGATGGACGACGAATTTCTGTTGGGAGACAGTCTTTTGGTGGCCCCGCTGCTGGAGGAAAATGCGGAGAGCCGGACAGTCTATCTTCCCCAGGGCCAATGGATCGGACTGTTTGATCAAATTTGGTATGAGGGCGGGCAAAAGGTTACAGCAGGGGGCAATTCCCGGCTGCCGGTGTTTCTGCGATGCGGTTTTGGGCTTCCACTGAATCTGGGTTCCGAACTGGCCCTTGGTTCCGTCTGCCAGCGCGGGGCGGAGCGGTATGGAAGCCTCCATTTTCTGCTGGCAGGTTCCTGCGGAAAACAGTCTTTCCATGATAGCCGGGGAAACAACTTCACCATCGTTTGGGACGCTGGACAAGTGGGTGTAATGGGAGAAGCTGTCGGCCCGGTCACTTGGCAGGTTTTGCCGGAGGGGTTATGTCGATAGAGGCGGTAATTTTCGATTTGGACGGTGTAATCTGCCACACCGACCAATATCATTATCAGGCGTGGAAAACGATTGCAGATCGGCTGAGCATTCCCTTTGATGAGCGTATCAATGCCAGAATGCGAGGCGTCAGCAGGCTGGAGAGCTTGGAAATCCTTTTGGAACAGAGCGGAAAAAACTTTTCTCAGGAGGAGAAAGAACGGCTGGCGGAGGAAAAGAATCGGATCTATCAATCCTTCCTGCGCAAAATGACCCCGGCAGACTTAGAACGGGAAACCTTCCGCGCTTTGAATACCCTGCGGGAGATGAACTTGAAACTGGCTATCGGTTCATCCAGCCGGAATACCGCGCTGATTTTACACCGGCTGGGATTAGATGGATTTTTTGACGCGGTGGCCGATGGCACCCAGATCAAGCATTCCAAGCCCGACCCGGAGGTGTTCCTTCTGGCGGCTTCTCTGCTGGGCGTCCAGCCCAGCAAAACCCTGGTGGTAGAGGACGCTCCTGCGGGCATACAGGCTGCAAAAATGGGCGGATTTGTGGTTGCCGGGTTGGGAGACGCCGTGGAAGAACCAGGAACCGACTTCCCGATTTTAGCACTAAACGATTTATGCCTGATTTGCTCTATGTTATAAAGAAATGATAAGATGTGCGGTCCAAGGGAGTTTTTTCGGTTTCTTTTGCGGTCCGTTGTGCCTCCCCACTTGGCGCATATGGGACGAATCGGGATAGAGCGCAAAATCCCCCGTTTTGGCGTTGGCCGCAGATACCGCCGTCAAATTTCTGCCAATGTACCAGTAGAGCGGAAAATTTTCAAGTACAGTATCATCCCGTATCTTTATCCGCGTTTTACTATTACAGGCAGGAACATAATACCCAATTTTCTTTGTCCAAAGGCTTCACCTTTGCATCTCTGTCTTATTGCTGATACTTTGCTTAAAGGTTTCCCAAATCCCATCATAAATATCCTGGAACAGCGATGCCCGCGTAGCGGCTCCACTATCCGCAGCCTCCTGATCGTCAAGAGAAAATTCCTCACCCGCCTGCACACAGCCGCGGCGTTTCAGTTCAGCCAGGATACCAGAGGCACCATCTTGGAACGTGGACGTTACCTTGTGGGCAGAAGCGAGTGCGCGGTCAATCTCGCCATAGATGTCTTGGGCAGAGGGGTCAATCTGCCAACGGGGATTATCCTGGGCGTTCGCTGTCTCGCCAGTAATCATTGAATACGCACTCCCTAAGAAGCCCTTCGGTGTGGGACCTTCTTTTGAAAATTGGTTCAGTTTCTCCGCTCCTTGCTGTAGAAATTGCTCCCGCGCTACTTTGGTGGCTTCCAGCAGGAGGGCAACATCTTCTTGTTTCATCTGTTCGGGCAGCGCAGTTTTGCCGCTCAGCATATCTTGGTATTCTTGAATGGTCTGGTCAAAGGCAGAGAGCTGATCCCGGTACTCCATCAAAGCATATTCCTGCCCCTGGCTTATGCTTGCACCGAACTTGCACATATGCAAATAGTAATGCAGGAAGCCCTCCGGCACATCACTGAGTGAGGATTTTTGCTCAAGCGCCGCATCCGACAGTTCCAAAGTATCAAACCGTCGTTTTAGATCCGTGCTCTGCACCTGAGTGTTGAGCAGATTTTCCGACAGTCGATTCAGTGTGTCATTGATCGGTGGCTGAACAAGTTTCTGCCCCAGCGGTTTATTTTGCTGGAAGATGCTGTTTTGGTGAAAAAGATTTGCGAAGTTTGTCACATTCATATTTATCTACCTCATTCTCCTAATCAAAAATGTATAAACTTGGAATCGCGGTCTTGTTTAATGTGTCATTTTCGTAGAATCACCGCCATGGGATGTGCCTGCTAAACATCCCATGGGAACATTTCCATTGATCCCCATTGTTTCAACAATATCTGATGGATTAAGTCCCAGGTACACCAATTCCTGGACAATAGCGTCCAGTTTTGTCAGTAGTTCCTCTCGGCGCTTGTCGGTCACATCCTGGGGCAAGGCGGCAAAATTGCCCTTACCCGGCACCGAGTAGATGTAGCCCTCCCGTTCCAGATATCCATAAGCCCGCTGAATAGTGTTCGGGTTAATTTCCAGTTGTCTGGCCATCGCCCGGATTGGGGGCAGTTTGCTCCCTGCTGGTATGCTCCCTGTAATGATGAGGCGGCGCAGGTCATCCTGCACCTGTTCGTAAATGGGGCGGCGGTCTCGGTAATCTAAGCTGAACATTGCTCCGCCTCCTTACCATTTGACCTTAACTCGCTTTGCAGTATTACCCCCTGTCTGCCGCGTTCCGCCGACAGACACACTTGGCCTGGATAGATGCCAGTTCCTGGCGATGCTGCTTTAGAAAGGCTGTTTTTCGCACCGGCTCCGGGGCGCAGTAAACTTCTTTCAAAGCCTGTTTCAATTTTTTGTCCAATCGTTCCCTTCCACTCATTTCGAAGCACCTCCCAATTCTTTCAAGATTTCCTGACCCACGGATGCCAAGTCTTATAAAAGAGCAGGATAAACGCAAGCATGACAACAGAGACCACCGCTAAAATCTGAATGTTCGTCGGCAATATATGGTAGAAGTCTGGAATATTAAACGCACCACGGAAAACAACAAACCGAGGAAATATGAAATGCAGCATGGCCGCTTCCATCGCGCAGTATATCATGATAATGATTAGCGCAATCACTTTGCTTTGGAGAATAAACATCAAAAACATGGTCCCAATAATATAAAAATTGACCGCGATCACACAATGAACCAGCGGGAACAGCAGGGGGATTGGTGGGCAATCCCCGGTGTCCGGGAAAAGTAGGAGATAGTCTTGCAGACTTGCATTTGCCTGAGTGAACATGACCAGCACGGTGGGAACATAGGGAATGAGTATGAAAAAGAGCAGCTTCGTGTATCGCGCAAAAATAATGCTTCCGGTTCCCAGGGGAAAGGTGTGAATATACTGCTTGGAATCCTTTCGGAAGGTTTCCTCAAACATATTTGCGGTCATACCCACCACAAAAAAGCAGGCAATGAATTGAAGATAGAGGTAACACCTGTTATGCGCAAACAGCTCGCTACTCCCCCCAACCGTTGTATAGGCAAAGCCCGGATACAACATCAGGAGTGCTAAATACGCCACAAAAAATACATATGGTTTCCAGCAGGACAGCGCATCGGTGCGCAGCGGCCACTTATACATCCTGCTCACCGCCGTTTTCATAGTACAGCCAAATATCTTCTACCGTTGCCCCTTCTTTGTCCTTCAGCGTATTTTTGAACTCGGCATAGCTGCCGGTGTAACGAATCCTGCCGCCGGAGAGCATAATGACATTCGTGGCCAGAAAGTCAACATCGTCCAGAATATGGGTGGAGATCAGGACGATCTTATTGGGAAAACAGGCTTGGATGGTTTTGTAAAACTGGAACCGCTCCTTCGGGTCAACCCCCGCCGTAGGCTCATCCAGGATCACCACCTCCGGGTCGCCAACCAGGGCCGTGGCGATGCCCACCCGCCGCCGCATCCCTTCCGAGCAGTCCTTCAGCTTTTTCCCGGCAAAATCGGCGATATGGGTCAATTCCATGATGTCCGTGAGCTGCCGCTCTGCCGCCTGCTTGTCCAGTCCGCCTTTCACCGAGGCCACAAAGCGCAGGATCTCCCGGACGGTCAGCTTGGGATAGACGTCAAAGGATTGGGGCAGATAAGAGATTTTTGTTTGATATTCCCGGTTGGAAACAGGTACACCACCAAGGGTAATCTCGCCCTGCTGCAAAGGCAGGATGCCGGTCATGTTTTTGATGAGCGTGGTTTTACCGCTCCCGTTTTCCCCAATGAGCAGATTGAATCCCGTGTCGAGGGACAGATTGATCTCGTGGAGTACCGGCGATTTTCGATGGTAGGAATAGGATACATGTTTGATTTCCAGCATAATGCTTACCTCCCGGCTCAAATTTGGCCCATCGATCAGGAATATGTGCTGCCATAATTCTGTAAAATATAGCCGTCATAGACAACGGGGAAACCCAAAACCCCATAGAGATCATAAATGAGAAATGCTTTGTCAGGCTTATCAAAGCCGTCCTGTTTTATTTCCATTGTGTGGGAATCCATATAATATCCGCCGGACAGCGCCCGGTTCAGCACGGCATCATAGTCTGTGGAGACGTTATACTTTGTTCGATAAATGGTGATGCCGTCCCGCTGGTATTCCGTCAGGTACCCACTGAAAATGCAGAGAGAGGACGCTTTCCCGCTCAGGTGGTACAGGTTCCCCTCCTGTGTCACATCCAGGTTGGAAATGACGGTGTTCCCGCTGGTGACACGGATGTCATACTGCTTGGCGCTGAAATCCCCGTCGATCAGCGGTACAAAGGCAAAATTGGGCGGCAGGGCGGAGGACAGCCAGGACGTAAACAGATTCACACAGCCGATATCGCTTAAATAATATGGCCTCCCGTGATATCTGATTTGAAACGTAACTGGCCCGGACGGCGCTTCCAACGTCAGATAGTCGCCGCTGCGCGTGTACGGTACAGGATCGTCCCCACAGGTCAATTCGTCCACCGTAAAGCAGCCGTCCAGCCGGATGGTGAAGGTCTCCGTCCTTTGTGTGCTTGTGGGCCGGACGGTAAAGCTGCCGCTGAACCGGCTGAACTCAGACAGTTTGAAATCCCCTTCATAGTCCGTGATCTCATAGGGCTGGGCTTCGTACTCCACGGGGTAGAGTTTTTCCTCATACCGATATTCCAGGGGAGACAACATTACAAAGGCCCACACAGTTAACACGGTGGCAGCCATCAGGCCGCCCCCTGCCGCCCCCTTTTTTATGGTGAGTTGCTTGGACACGATAAGATTCAAAACCCAAATCAGAAGCAGACAGGACAATACAAGGAACAGTCCGTCTAAAAGATAATACAGATCCAGCCTGGGACCGGGATAATCCATTTCCAGAGCGGCCGGAGAACTATCACTGGTGGAAAGCAACTGCGCTACAATTCGGGAGGCAGAGGTGCGAAAGCCAAAGAATATCTCCACAAACGCTTGATTGAAGTAGCAAGACAGCACCGTGGCCGGGGCTGCAAGAACGTAGGCGTAGGTGCTTTTTATCAGATATCCCAGGAAAAAACCCAGGGTGTTGGCGGTCAGCAGGAGTGTCAGCCAACGAATCAGCGTAAAGCCCAGAGTATTCAGCGTAAAGAGGGGGCCAGTTCCCTGCCGTACCGCAGAAATCAGGATGAACCCGCAGGGAATCAGGCAAGCCGTGCTGGTGGCGAGGATGGACGCGGCCAGTCTGCACATCACTACGGAAATCCGTGGTACAAAGCAAATTTCTTCCAGCAACGCAGACTGATGGGACCAATACATGGCGTGGCAGAAAGCCATGACAAACAGGCCGATCTCCAAATATTCCAGCGTGTTTATCACAGCGAAATAATTGATGGGATGAATGTAGGGCGACCAGGAGATATAGCCGATAAACACCAGGAAGGACCCCAGTGCAAAGGCGGCAAAGAGGAAAAAGATCAGGGACGTAAAAATCAGTCTGAAATTCAGTTTTAACAGTTTTCGATACATAGATAGTCACCTTTTATTTTCCTAAATATTTGAGGTACATATCTTCCATATTAGGCGGTACGGATATGGCGCTTGGATGGGGTTTTCTGTCAGAAATCAGGCGGAGAATACTATTTCCCCTCTGGCACATCACATTACTGCAAGGGTATGTTCTTGTCCATTCTGTTTCTTCAAAGTCGGGGACAGTAACGTTCCAAACCTTGCCGTTGAGCTGTTCCAACAGTTCAGTGGGCGTTTTTATATCCAGTACGACGCCCTTTTTGAGCAGGATTACCTCGCTGGCCGCAGCTTCCAAGTCCGATACGATGTGGGTGGAGAGCAGTACCAGCCTTTGCCGGGACAGGCCGCTGAGAATGCCGCGAAAGCGGATGCGTTCCTCCGGGTCAAGGCCAGCCGTTGGTTCATCCAAAATCAGAATATCAGGGCTGCCCAGCAGCGCCTGGGCGATCCCCATCCTTTGCCGCTCCCCCCCGGAAAAGCTCTCCAGCTTTTTCTTGTGTTTTTCCTCCAGCCCCATCAAGTGAAGCAATTCATCCGTCTGCCGTTTTGCCTCAAATTTTGATAAGCCTTTGAGCCTCCCGATATACAGCAGAAACTGTTCTGCGGTAAAATTGGGGTATACTCCAAAATCCTGGGGCAAATAGCCCAGCCGTTTCCGAAATTCACCGCCAAGAGCTGAGATGTCCTGCCCATCCAGCAGCACCCGCCCTGTAGATGGCACCAGCAGATCAGCCATGATCCGCATCAGCGTGGTTTTACCCGCGCCGTTTGGCCCCAGCATACCGTATATCCCACAGTTCAGCGTAAAGCTGGTGCGGTCCAGGGCTACGGTGTCCCCGTACAATTTCTAAGAAATCTGAACTCTATGCTTGATTGGGCAGGGGAAGTTCCTGCTAACCCCGGTGTGACGGGTAATCAAAACTCTAATACTCCGACGTGTGCCCATAGTGTCATATGGGACGTGCGAAGCTCGGTGAAGAGCGGACACGGGCCTGAGACGGCTACGCCCGCAGGAGGCTATAAATCGGTCATGTCCAGTATGTTTTGTTGCAACAGACATAGCTCTTGAATGTACGGCTCGTAAGCGTAAGGATGATAATACAGCCATCCGCCCCCGTGAGGGGTGCTGTCGCCGTTGATGCTTGAGAAAGCGGAAAACGGCAGAAAACCTGTAAGGTCGAATGTTTCCAGCAGAAAATCACACTGGCTGGAAATGGCAGCCGGGCTATAGAGGCGGGCTAAAACCGATATGAAAAGCTAAAGCATAGGGAACAAAGGAACCATGGACGGCACTTCAATATATTTGGAGTAAGTGGCGTGGACTTCAAAACTATGCGCAGAGATTATCTGCAACACTCCCATTCGTGGGTCATTCGAGATATTCAAAGCGCATTCAAGCACTTTGAACCACAGAAAATACGCCGGGTATATATCGACAAACCGGGAAAAAGCGAAAAGCGCCCATTGGGTATCCCTACTATACGGGACAGAATCGTACAAGAGTGTATGAGGATTGTGCTGGAACCAATATTTGAAGCACAGTTCTTTGCCCACTCCTATGGTTTCCGGCCCATGCGGGACGCGCCCATGGCGCTGGAACGGGTGCAATTCTTAACATATCACACAGGTTATCACTGGATTGTCGAGGGCGATATCAGCAAATGCTTTGACCGCATTGACCACACCATTCTTCTCAAACGCCTTTATCACATGGGCGTGAAAGACAGGAGGGTCTTGCAAATCGTCAAGGCTATGCTGAAAGCCGGGGTCATGGATGGATGCGAGGTAAACGAGGAAGGCACACCCCAGGGTGGGTTAATCAGCCCCTTGCTGGCAAACGTTTATCTGGACATCATGGATGAATGGATTACCAGACAATGGGAAACCAAGAAAACCCAATTCCCCTACAGGCGCCAGGATACCAAATACAACGCGCTTCGCAAGAGAACGGCCCTTATTCCCGGCTATCTCGTCCGTTACGCGGACGACTTTGTCATCATCACGGACACCCGCACCCATGCCGAGGAATGGAAAGCCCGGTTGCAAACCTTTCTCCAAAGTAAAATGAAGCTGACATTATCCCAGGAAAAAACGCTGATAACAGATGTCCGGAAGAAGCACATCAAATTCTTAGGTTATGAGTTCAAAATGGTTCGGGGCAAATCTCGCAAAGGTTATATCTCAAGAACGATTCCAGACAGGGACAGATTAAAGCGGAAGGTTGACCAAATCGCGGAGGAAATCAAAAACATCCCAGAATGTTACAGCCGGGAGCAGTTGATTGGTGAAATAAACCGCATCAACAGTAAAGTGCGGGGGATTATCCAATATAACCAATGCTGTACATGGGTGAACATTGCTATGAAAAAGCATGGCAGACGGTTGCAACTCACAGCAATGCACCGTTTGAAGCAATACAAGGGGAAATGGATTCCGGCAAATCAAACACAAAAATCTGCCTTGTTTTATTGCGTATTTCTACGCAGATTGTCAAGGAACAAAGCGCACGAGGAAGGCGTACAGCACCGTGGCGATGAGCGGCGGCACCAGGCCCAGTTCCACCAGGGCCAAAACGGACAGAACCAGGCCCACGCCGATCACCGCCACGTCCCGCAGCGCCCACAGCCACAGGGTGGGCTTCGCCTTCAGGTTATTGGGGTAGATGTACATTGAAATTCATTCGCCTCCGATCCTGCGGCGGGTCGGTACACCGCCACAGGGATATTTCGTTTCTTGCAGTTGTCGATCACATACTTTGTTCCTCTGGATTTTCCGTCCCAGAAGGCCAGGACAAGGTCGGCGTACTCGATGATGGTGATGTTCCGCCGCAGGGGCGCGCCCCTGCCGTATTTTTCGTATTCCGGCAGAAACTCGGTCAGCTTCAACCCGTGCCGCAGGGCGTAATCCTTAGCGCAGGCGTCAATGCCCCGCGCCCCGCCCGATACGATCTCAGTGACTCCCTCTGGGAGATAGTCCTCCAGATGATCCACATGAAGCCCTCTTGAGCCAATAACGGCGACTTTCACAATATCTCCTCTTTTCTATGCGTCAGTTATGCGTCATACATTCGCCAAAACTGCACAAGATTATACCTTGACGATATAATGATGTCAATAATGCGTCAAAAGGATGATAGACATGAAAGACAGTTTGCCGCGCTATACGCTGCGGATTCCTCAGATTCTGCTGGATAAGCTGACCGTTGTCGCCGCATATGAGGGCCGGACAAAGAACAAGGAAATTGAGCAGCTTATCAAGCGGCGTATTGCCGAGTTTGAAGCGGAACATGGGGCCATTGAGGGGCCGGTCGGCCCGGATGTGAACGTGAGGCCGCCCCAGAAAAGCTGACGGAACGGGGAAGGGCGGCAGCTTGCCGCCCTTTTTGCGTCTATAATTCGTCCTCCGGGCTGCCGATGACCTCCATGGCCTCCAGGCACCACACCGCGTGTTCCTTCAGCGTCCGCATCAGCACCCGCTCCGCGGGATTCAGCGCCTCTACAGCCCCGACCCGCCCCAGGGGATGCATATCGACACCAAGGGCTGGACAGTCCAGGAACATCTCGCCGGGGTGGTGGATGTGGGGGCGTACGCTGGCCTCGCCCCAGTGGGGGAGCCGCGCCCGGTAGCTCTCGCTGACCACTTTGCCGGATTGATCCTTCCGGCTGCTGTTATCCCAGGTCAGCGCCATGGCCGGCCTCCTTCTGTTCCGCCTCGTCCAGCGCCCGCTGGATCAGGCCCAGCACGAACTCCTTCTGGCTCACCTTCTTGCCGGTGCGGGCGCTCTCCTGTTCCAGGAGCTTCTTCAGCCGCTGGAACATCTCCTCATATCAGCACCTTTTATAAATCAATACCTTTTGCCATACATTTAATAATTCAAAGGTTCAAAGCTAAAAAGGTACTGATTAATTTTGTTGCTTTTTCAGTCGGCGCAGGTTACATATGGCCACGAGTGAATCCTTTTGAGGATTCCACTTCGGTCTAAGATTTTTATGCCGTTCTTCCTCAAGGGTAGAAAGCGCGGCGGTTTCTTGCTCTGTAGTGATGTCCAAATACCGCATGGTTGTGTCCAACTGTTCATGTCCGAGAAGAAATGATATCTGGACAATATTCATCCCATCCTCCAGCCAGTGCGTTGCCTTCGCGTGGCGGAACTGGTGCGCATGAAGATCCAGTGGGACATCTGAACATTTCTCATGGGCAGCAATTGCGTATTTTTTCAGCATTTTTCGTATGGCAGCCTGAGACATTTTCCCGTCAGGGCCAGTATTGCGCGAATAGAAGACATATGCATCAGGGGCAGGGTTCAGACCATGGAATATACGGATATATTGCCTTAGATGCGCAACTGCTTTGGGAGGCAGATATAGAGTACGAATTTTGTCACCCTTTCCAACGATGTTGACATAAGGCTTTGCAGCGTCAAGGTGAAGGCAGGCGATTTTTATCGAAAGCATTTCATCTATTCGTGCTGCAGTTCCGTATAGGGCAGTCAGGAATGTTAGGTCACGGACACCTGCTTTTGTATGTTGATCAGGCTCTGCTAAAATGGCAGTTACAGCCTCCTTCGTAAGACCACTTACTTTCTTTTTTGTAGTTTTTCGTAGTGGCACATTGTCCGCATCGGATTTCAAGTAAAGATATTTTACTTCTCTGGATGAAAGGTACTTTATGAAAGCCCGAAGCGATGAAAGTCTGTTGTTGCAGGTTTCCGGGCTACATTCACGCTCCGAAGACAGCCATGCCAGCCAACCTTCAATCACTGTTTGCTCAAAACATTTTTTGGAAAAATTGGATGGGCTGATGCCGCAAAAATCCTCAAGATACCCAATATATAGCGTCAGAGCGGTTTCATAGCCACGCAAGGTATGTTCACTGTTCGTCAGCTGCGAGGGCGCATAGTCACATAGAAAAGAGGAAACATATTTGGCGATGTCCATTGCTTCCTGGCTTGATTTACTCATATAGAAGTACCTCCGGAACGATTTTGTCAAAGCCTGCGCCACTTTTCTCGTCAAGGATATCTGCCATGGCCGGTACAAGAGAATAGTAGTATTTTGTGCTCTCCAAGGATGTGTGGCCCATGCTTTTGCTCAAGTAGAGAAGTCTATCATGGAATTCGAATCCTTTTCCTATCCATGCGTTGATGTTCATGATCGCGTAATTATGCCGGAAGTCGTATGGAACAGCTTTGGCCGTACTGATGCTGTCCCACACTTTATGGAATTCATACTCCAGCATGGATGCCGACAAAGGCTTCCCCCCCTTGCCGGGGAAAAAGATACTCCGCCCCGGCAATACGCGCTGGGCTGCTTGGTCATATGAGAGAAGTATCTTTGCGGCATCGCTGTGCAAGGCCACATAATGCTGCATATCGCCTTTCGTTGCTCGGATGTTTATAACCGCATTTTCCAAATCCACATCCGATGTACGAAGCAGGCGCACCTCGGCGGTTCGCATTCCGCTGCTGTAGAGGAGTCGAAACAATACTGCTACTGTAAGCGCCCTGAAAGCCTTTTCCCGATCAGGCGTGGTTTGCACACGCTTGTCACATTCATAGAAAAATGTGAACAACTCATCTTCGCTGAATGCGTGCGGAATATGGTTTCCTTTTGGAGCTGGCGGCATTTCTGGAATCCGCAGTGAATGATTTCCCCGTTCTATGAGGTATTTCACCAGTTCTATCACCGGGTAACATCTGCTGATCCGAGAGCGTTTGTTTTCTGTCTCCCTCTGCTCACACCATCCGTCCACCATACGCTGTTCAAGTCCTGGTATGTCTGGAAATTCCCGGGAACAATATCTGTCAAAATAAAGTAAATTTTTTGCGGGCACAGAACTCCACCGATTGGCAGCTATACGGTATTTCACGAAAGCATCAAGGATGGTTCCCCTTTCGCTGCTATATTCAGACACAGGAAAACACCTCCTCAGCCATGGGATATTTTTCAAGCCCGAGGGCGCATTCCCGAATATGTTTCATATCTGCATACAGGTAGGAATCCAAGGATTTTGGGCTGGCATGGCCGACTATGGCGCTGATTACCGGGGCTGGCACATTTTTCTCTGCCATCCGTGACACTGCCCGGTGCCGAAAGATATGACCGCCTTTACGATCTCCTTTACCCTGACGAATACCGGCTACCTCCATGATTTTAACAACAGCCCATTGGATGCCTCCCTTTATGAGATGGCGATGGGGCGCACGGTCTGTGACAAAGAGATAGGGAGAGTCTGTGGCTGGCCGTTCATGAACACAATAATCAACAAGGGCATTCCCTACGACTGCGGAGAGGGGGATTTCTACTGAATTCCCGGTTTTCTGTTGTGTAAATCGGATTACAGAGTACTGAAGATCAATCGAATCAAGCGTTAGGCCGCATATGTCAGAGCATCTTATTCCTGTGTAGTACAAAAGCGTCCCAATTGCACGGTATTTATAGGAAAGCCCGTTCTGATCGTTTTCCAATGCCCCACAAAACGCACGACTCTCAAAGTCTGTTAGGTATTGGATATTGTTGCGGGTCTTTCTGATGTTTGGCACATAAGAAAGTATTCGACGGCAGTCATCGGGTGCATACTCCATAGCGTCTTTCAAGAAAATAGCAATATCGGAGGCCTCTGTATATCCTCTCAGAAACCTGCCGTCTTTGTAAAAAAATGAGGCCACACCATATTCTGAGATTTTGGGAAGCGAATCCTCTCCAGCAGTTTGCAGCGAATATAAAAACTGGCCCATTTCTGAGCGCCTTTTACGAATAGTAGTTTCTTTCAAGCCACGTTCTTCCCCAATTTTACAGCCAAAGTCAACCAACAATTTGAATTCTTCGTTCAAAACAGAATAAGCACTTGCACGAAGGCATAATGGATTCTGCACTTCTCCATTATTGGGGAACAGCCCATGAATATGGAAGTTTGCCAGCAGTCCTAAAATTCTACGAACATCACTGAGATAGCCATCCCGGTGATGATTGCCTTGATACCACCTCCAAATATCCTCATAGGAGTCCCATGCGACTGTCCTTGAAAGGACAATGATGCGCGAGGCAATGAATTTTGTCTTTTTGATGTAATGTTTGCTGTATCCGTGTTCCTCCATATAGGAAAGCAGTACATTTAGATGAGCCTGCAAATATGTCAGGTCCAATACCCCGATGCTTGGTTTAACATACCTGAGTTGGGGCTGTATGCCGGCACGAGTAGGTAACTCCCCATTTATATGATAGGATTGCAGTTTATTGATGATGGAGAGATAAGAATAGCGGGTGCTTTTAGCCAAATCAGTCCTTTCATTGTAATAATTGATGACATCATTATAAGATTTCCACGTGCCATTTTTCCCCTGTATTATGAGTCGCTCGATCATTGCCTTGTACCTGCCGATTTCTTGAGGAGAAAAAACCTGCTTATCCAGCAGGTTTGGGAACTCCTTCAAGTGTTCCTGCCAAAAATCAAAAATCATATTCCTGCCTCCTGTGTTGAATTACATACACTATGATAGTCGGCAGGAAAAATAAAATCAGCACCTTCTTTTAGCGAAAGTGTTGATTCATAGCAGTATTCCTTAAAGGTATTGATTTATAAAAGGTGCTGATATGAAGAAAAATCGGAACGTTCCGATTTCTCCTCCGGCATCTGGAAGGCCATGGTGCGCATCCCTTTTTCCATTTTCTCACTCACTCCCTCGTAGTAGTTGGTCAACAGCTCGGTGATGTACGCGCTCAGGGTCACCCCGGCCTGCTCCTGGGCCGCCCGGACCCGGCTGTGCAGTTCTGCCGGGATCATAGCGCACAGATTCTTTTGATTTTCCGCCATATTGGCGTCCTCCTCTCCGTTTTTGTAACGCAAGTATACCGGCAACCGGGCAGTAAAGCTATTCACCATACCCAACGAAGATACCGGCTGAAACGAAGCAAATCCAACAACTACCCGGCCCGCAAAACCAGGGCCATCCCATGCATCAGGTATTCCACGCACGGGATGGCCACGCTGTTGCCGAGCGCACGGTATCTGGGGGAGTCCGCCGCACCGGGCAGATTGGTCCAATCGTCAGGATAGCCCTGGAGACGTTCGCACTCCCTTGGTGTTAGACGCCTTATAAGCAACGGAGCTTCCACCACCAATTTGTCCTGTGAAACATACTGGGAGTTGGGCCCTTTGCTGTCACCAGCGGTGAGTGCGCCAACGGTTTCCTGGTATATGAGGTCGGTCACATCCTTCTGCTGGTGGGCACTTTGGGTGGAGGCCACGCCGTCCTCCTGGAACTTGTCACACCGCTGGCGGGCAAAGACGGCGTGGTGATCGGTGGCGGTCAGGGTATAGGCGACATTCTCCTGTATGCCGAGTCCGTTCCCGCCGTTTTCCGGCTGGCGGTCGATGGCATTGCCGGTGATACAGAACACCTGCGGCCCCTCCTGGGCCACCAACGGGAGGTTGTTGCCGCCTGTACCAGCCCGACAGGATAGGGTGGGCGACACCTTGTGGGGGCCAGTATATCTCGCATCGACCCCATGATTTTCAAACACAAGAGGCTGATGCCCGTGTTCCTGGGCACGGAGCGTGCCTGCCACATCTTCTGAACACTCCATGATCTGCCCGCCTTGGTCGTTGAGGCACAGCACGGACGGCATCATATTTCCGCTGGCGGCTGCTTTCAACGTGGGGGCCACTTCCTCTTGGTAGCCTATGCTCCCGGCAGACGGCCCCGCCCCGGCGCAGAAGCCAGCGGCAAAGATCAGTCCGCCCGGTTTGGCCTCGCCGCTGTTGATGGTGGGGGACACACCCTCCGGCGCGGTGATCCGGGCCTGCTGGGTGTCCCAGGGGGTAAGGCAGGCCCCATACCCTGCGGTATCCCCGTCCAACACCAGCCCACCGGGATTTCTCCCGCCGCAGCCGTCGGCACCCGCCAGAGTGGGCGCGGTGCCCTCGGGCGTGAAGATGCGGGTCTGCTGAGTGTCCCAGGGATTCAGGCAGTCCGCAGTCAGGATGCAGGGATAGCCCTGTCCCGCCTGTCCGCCGCCCCCGCTGAGGGATGTGTGCCGCTCCGGGGTCAGGAAGCAGTCGCCGTTCCCTTTGCTCACAATGCCCGCCACAAGGGTTTGCTGTTTCATCCCTGGCTGGGCGCTCAATGCCCCGGCCACATCGTGCAGATCCCGGACTTCATCCCTCTGATTTGCCGCAAAGGCCGTCACTTGTCCGGCGCCCGGAATGGGCGTGACATACACGGTCAGCCCTGCCTGCGCGTTCAGCGCCGCCTCCAGCTGAGGCGGGAGGGGCTTGCCCCGCTCACGGGCCCGGCGCAGGATACCCAGGCAGGCTTTCCGGGATAAATAATATTTGCGGGGCGG
>ERZ808051.850-NODE-850-length-25899-cov-4.494114_pt1 | contig 25899 bp, 20 predicted proteins | sample MGYA00380199_ERZ808051 | MGnify/ENA primary metagenome ERZ808051 (study PRJEB31490, sample SAMN06133391) | mouse gut metagenome | isolation source: J11 | host: mice | place: China: Chengdu | collected 2015-05 ...
ACATAACCACATACCTGACATACAAATTTCATAATACTTATCTCCTTTTTTATTATTTTGCCGGCAAACAATGACCTGTACAGGCCTTGTCCACCGCAAGGTTTCCATTTAAAAGTACGCTTGGGTCAATGAGGGGATATAGAAGTGCAATGGCTGCAAGTCCCGTAAAAGTGGGTGACATGGCCCTGGATATGGCCTTCAAAATTTGCACCCGCAACCTCTATAATGCTTTCAATGCTGTCCATCTCCAAATCCGTCACACTGCCGCACTCCGTGCAGACAAAATGATAATGGGGAGAGGTATCGGCATCAAAGTGATCTACACCGTCACCTACGCGCAGGCGATTGATCTCGCCAATATCCGCTAAAAGCGTAAGGTTCCGGTATACGGTTCCCAGGCTGATGTTGGGGTCTTGCTTCCGCACATTCGTGTATACAATATCCGCAGTGGGATGATCTTTCCTTGTCATCAGGAATTCCCTGATGGAATCCCGCTGCCTGCTGTGTTTCCTTGCAGTCATCCGGACACCTCTCTTTAAAACGATAATGATTACTGTTTTTATTATAATAAATTTTGGAAAAAAGTCAAGCGCAGCCGTTAAAATTTATATACATTTTATAAATAGTACCCGTAAAAATTGAAAAATGCGGGTCATACAAGAATCCGGTCCAGCCTTGCGCCGAGACGGCAAAGGATTTCGTTGGTGATGGTGCCACACTGATCCGCGATCTGTCCTGCCGTGATTTCATCCTCCCCGGAGACACCGATGATGACGGCTGTATCCCCCGGCTGAACCTGGGGGATGTCGCTGACGTCCACGGTGGCCTGATCCATACAGATTCTGCCGATGATAGGCGCTCTGCGGCCGTGAATCAGGACGCTTCCCCGGCCGTGGGAGAGTTCTCTGGGCAGTCCGTCTCCGTAGCCGATGGAGATGGCGGCGATCCGCATATCCTGCGGGGCAGTGAAAGCGATGCCGTATCCCGCGCTCTCTCCGGCATAGAGGGGCCGCAGAGATGTAACCTTTGCCTTTAAGGACAGCACAGGCTGCAGGACGTCTTTATAGGGATATGTATCGGCTTCGCTGCTCAGGAGGCCGTACAGAGCGATACCCGGGCGGACATAGTCGGCCGCCAGCTTCTGCCAGGCTGTGGCGAGGCGTCTCTCCGCAAAACGCTTCGGCTGATCTTCCTGCGCGTCCGTCCATCCGTCGGGAGTCTTTAGCAGGTTCATGATGCCGTAGCTGGCCAGCAGATGGAGACTGGGGCAGGGACGGCAGTCCTTTTTCAGGAGCTCCACCACCTGATAGAAAGCTTTGACCTGAGCTCTGGTAAAGGCTTTGTGCTCCGGAAGGGGCGAGTCGGAGGCGCACAGGTGGGTGAAAAGTCCGTCGATGACAATGTGCCGCAGCTCATAGACGGCTTTGATGTCGTCTATATTTTCGCAGCGTATGCCCAGACGGTGCATGCCGGTATCGATGCCGATGTGTACACGGATGTCCGCTTGGGCCTGGTCCAGCAGTCTGGCGTAAGGATAGTCTATGACAGTCTGGATCAGCTGATAGCGGTTAAGCAGCGGGAAATCCTCCGGAGGGGTGTAGCCCAGGATCAGGATCTGGCCCCGAATGTCTGCCTGGCGCAGCTGCACGGCTTCTCCGATGCTGGCCACGCAGAAAGCGTCCACGCCCAGGAGGTTCAGCTGTCTGGAGATCAGGACTGCTCCATGTCCGTAACCGTCTGCCTTGACCGCCGGCATGAGCCGACAGCGCTGGGGCAGGCGGGCCCGGAGAACGTCCACATTGTGGGCGAGGGCATGGGAGTCCACCTCGATCCATGCCCGGGAGGCGGCAGGTCTGCAGCCGGATTCCCGGGGATTGTCTTTTCTTGACTGCGTAATCCGCTCTGCAACGGATTTTACCGGCTTTTTGCCGGCGTTTTCGGGATGCGCCCCCGGCGCTTTGGCGGTGGGGGCAGAGCTGTCCTCCCCAGGCAGGGCCGTACCGTTGGAGTAGTCCGCATCCGGATCAAAATCGGCATCGCCGGAGAAGTCTTCGGTAAGGAGCCCCTCGTCGCTGGAATAGTCCGCAGCCGGATCAATATCTACATCGCCGGAGAAGTCTTCGGTAAGGAGCTCCTCGTCGCTGAAATAATCCGCATCCGGATCAATATCTACATCGCCGGAGAAGTCCTCGGTAAGGAATTCCTCATTGCCGGAATATTCTGCTGCCAGGTCCGAATCCGCGCCGTCAAGGTACTCCGCGGACGAGGCGTCCCGGCCAGGGTCGCTTTCGTCCGTATATGCGTCGTCACCGGATTCGCCGGCATGGACGGGAGGCTTTTTGTCCTGACTGCGGGCAGTGGGAATCCGGCGCTGCCCGGAGGCGGCCGGACGGCCGTTTCTCAGCAGGGCCTGGAGCCATGCGGTGACAAAACCGGCCATGACGGACAGAGCCGCCACCGCCAGGTAATGTACGAGGCTGTTGTCCACCAGCAGCTTCGTCAGCCCCAGGGGCCTTGCGATGCCCCTGACCACTACGATAAAGGCGGGATGCAATATGTAGATCCAGGTGGCGGTCATGCGCAGGCGCCTGCTGGATTTTTTGGGAATGCCCAGCAATATGCGATACAGGAAGAACATTACGGGAACCAGAGCAAAGTACATGCTGTCATGCCGCTGGAGCTTGAAATGCCGCAGCAGAAACGCCTCTGCCGTCATGAGTACAAAAGAGAGGGCAAAGAGGGAGCAGGAGAACAGGAGGTTCTCGGAGGATTGTTTTTTATCCTGTTTGCGCCCTGCCTCTGCCATCCATGCGCCAAGCACCAGAAACAGGGGCGCCAGGAACAGGCCGTTTCGGGTGTAGGAGGAAATCCGGAAGATAAATTCATACACGGACTCCAGCACAGGGACTTTTTGAACCAGCCCATAATAGCTGTCTCCCATCAGGCCAAAGACATAGAGCACAGCGGAAACGATTGTCATGCTTCGCAGGGTCAGAAAACGGCTCATCAGGTACACCACGAAAATGCCCAGGATACAGGCCGGGAAATACCATAGATGATAAAATGTTCCGTCAAAGAGAAGCATGCGCAGGACTTTGCCTACGGTAAGATCTTCGTAATGCCCGGCATAGATGCCGATAGGAAGATATAAAACAATGCAGATCAAATAGAGCAGGGAAGTCTTCACCAGATACCTGCGAAGCTTCAGGGCGCCCTTTTGGGAGGAAATCTCTCCGGCAGTCAGAAATCCGGAGACTACGAACTGCCCTGTCACCATGAAGAAAAAGGGAACGGCAATCCGCGCCAGTACTCTGGTGAGAAAAAAATCCGCCCCCTGGTGAAAAGTGGCAAGGGGCGAGGTATGGATAGCGATGACTAACAGGGCGGCCCCTATCCGAAAACGGTCCAGCCAGCCGTAATTTGCTTTTGTCCGCATTTAAATTACCTCCATTCCGTCAAAATAAAACCGTCCACATTATTGCCGGAGAGGGTGTAGAGACAATGGTCCGGCAGCTCTAAACGGATCGGTTCCTGCTGCGCTTCTATATAAGAAATTGCTGCTTTTTGCCCGCCGTTTTCCCCAAAGCAAAGGCTGTTTTTATAAGGAAAGCGCCTTAAATAATCCGTGTACTCCTCCAGGGTCATGTCCTGTTCTCTCATGATCCGGGCATGAGGGATTCCCACATAGCGGAAATGCCAGGGCTCATGACCGATGCCGGTGACCTGCTCTCTCCCTTTCGGATAGCGCAGGACAAAGCCGTAATCCGCGGCCTTTTCCCGGAAAGCTCCGCAGACGCCGGTATAGGGGAACTCCGGGCGGATGAAGTCGATATGTTCCCTGCGGGCTCCCAGATCAATGGCAAGGCCGGTCTCATGCTCGCTGTGCCCCGGCAGCGCCACATAGGTGCGGGTGAATTCAGGCCCGTTCTCCCTGAGGCTGTCGTCCCAGATCCGCTGCTGTTCCCCGCGGGAGCGCCATGCGCTGACGAAAGCGATTTCCTGCCAGCCCCGGACGGCGCTCATCAGCCGGTTCAGGGCATGGGAGGCGGAGCTTTGCAGGAGAGCGTCACCGTCAGAGTGAATGGGGATCAGCTCCTGCACGGCGCTTTCGTCGAAAGCATGGGCTCCGTTGACCAAAATCAGGGTGCCCCTGTGAATTTCATTGTATGATAGCGATATTATTTTCATGCCGTCTCAAGACCTAACTCCAGTATCCGGGAGATCACTTCCCGGAAAGAATGCCCCGCGGCTTTCATCATGCCGGGATAGCGGCTGTGCTCTGTAAAGCCGGGAATGGTGTTGATCTCATTGAAGACAACCTCCCCGTCAGGAGTCAGGAACATGTCTACCCGGGCGAAGCCTGTGCAGCCCAGGGCCCGATAGATGCATTTTGCCTTTTCCTTGATTTCGGCCGCCTTGGCAGGGGTGATTCTTGCCGGTACGTGAATGGCCGAGGTCTTCAGTGTATATTTCTCCGTGAAGTCAAAGAATCCGCCCGAGAGCTCGATCTCGTCCACTTCGCCGGTGACGAGCTCCCTGTTGCCCAGCACGGCGCAGCCCACCTCGAAGCCGGGGATGTTTTCCTCCAAGAGGGCCTGATTGTCATATTTGAAAGCCAGGGCTACAGCGGGGGCAAGCTGTTCTTTGCAGGCGACCTTGGTGACGCCGTAGGAGGAGCCGGCCTTTACGGGCTTGACAAAGAGGGGATAACCGATCCTCTCCGCGAAGCTTTCCATGGCCTCCATGGGCGTATCGGGCTCCAGCACCAGATGCATGGGCACGCGCACGCCCTCTAAGCCCACCAGTCTGTGGGCCCGGTCCTTGTCCATGCCCAGGGCGGAAGCCAGAGTGCCGCACCCTGCCACGGGGATGCCGGAGAGTTCCAGAAGCCCCTGCAGCGTGCCGTCCTCCCCGTTGCCGCCGTGGAGTACCGGAAACGCGATGTCCAAGGGAATACGGGATATGCCGTCCGCGCCCAGCAGGATCAGACAGTTCTCGCCCCGGTTAGGAGACAGGACGGCCGGGACGCAGTCGGCGGCGTTCTGCCAGGTGTCGGAGAGAAGCCTGTCCACAGGCCCCGTGTAATGGAACCATTCCCCTTTCTGGGATATGCCGATGAGTACCGGGTTGTATTTCTCCCGGTCCAGATTGAGGATGACCCCGGAGGCCGAGGAGAGGGATACGCTGTATTCGGGAGAGCAGCCCCCGAAGAAAATGCCCACATTTATCTTTTTCATCATGAAAACCTTCCTTTGCTTCATTATTTTATGCTGTACAATTTCATAACAGTCTCATATAAGAAATACTACATCCAAACAAGAGAAAAGTAAATAGCGGGAAGATTAAGATTTTTTTAATGATATTATTTTTCTTATTTTACACTTTCCTGCGAAAAATATGCTATAATCTGAAGCGTAGAAAATGTAGTATCGTATATAGAGGTTACGTTCACGGGGCGTTTTCATGTGCTTTTTGCGCGAAAATCCCGAGATTGCAGAGTAGGATGGGGAGTGGGCTTATGAAATTTAAGACAAGGCTGCAGATTACATTCATAGGCATCATCGTTCTGCCATTGCTTCTGACGGCGCTGGCCTTTTTCGGAATCGGGCTGTATCTGATGAACACCGGGAAAGGATTTCCGGTGGGACGGCTGGACTATACCTCGATGACGGAGAACATGCGCCAGGTGGCTGCTGCTACGGACGATGTGTTCTTTGAACTGAAGAGACAGATTGAGACGGAGCCTGCAAAGCTGGCCGATCCGAATTATCTGGATGAAGTGAACGCCCGGATTCCCCACAAGACCACCTACATTCTGATCAGGAAAGAGGACACCCTGTATTACGCGGGTAATCCGGAGGCGGCGGAGGCGATTTTTTCCAGTCTGCCTGCCTATGGGGAGGGGAACGGCGCGGAGGGCGTTGAAATCTACTATGACGAGATGGACAAACTGGTCAAGCAGGCGGATTTTATCTTCCCCGACGGCAGCAGGGGAAGCGCTTTTGTAGTCACAAAGGTGAACTCCCTGATATCCAAAAAGCTGCTGATTGACATGTTCATAGCCATTTTTCTGATACTGATCTTCACGGGCATCGTTCTGACCAGATGGATCCACAGCGGGGTATTCAACCCGATCAATGAGCTGAATGTGGCCATGCGCAAGATCAAGGAGGGGAATTTCGACTATGTGCTGCAGACGGACGCAAAGGGAGAGATCGGCGATCTGTACCGCAATTACGAGGACATGCGGCTGCGGCTGAAAGAATCCCTGGAGGAGAATCAGGAGAGCGAAAAGCAGAACAGAGAGCTGGTCAGCAACATTTCCCATGATTTGAAGACGCCGATCACGGCCATCAAGGGCTATGTGGAGGGCATTATGGACGGGGTGGCGGTGACGCCGGAGAAGATGGACAAATATATCAAGACCATCTATAACAAGGCCAACGACATGGAGCGGCTGATCAATGAGCTGACTTATTACTCAGGCATTGACAACAACAGAATCCCGTACAATTTCCACCGCATCAACGTAGCGGACTATTTCGGGGACTGCGTGGAAGAGGTGGGGCTGGATCTGGAGCAGAAGAATATCGAGCTGAACTACTCCAATCTGGTGCAGCCGGAGACGGTGATCATCGCGGATCCGGAACAGATGAAGAAAGTCATCAATAATATTATCAGCAACAGTGTAAAATATATGGATAAGCCCCGGGGAGAGATCGACATCCGGATACTGGACGAGGCGGATTCCATACGCATTGAGATCGAGGACAACGGCAAGGGCATCGCCCAGAAAGATCTGCCGAAGATCTTTGAGCGCTTCTACCGCACGGATGCCTCCCGGAATTCTGCCCAGGGGGGAAGCGGCATCGGCCTTTCCATTGTGCGCAAGATCATCGAGGACCACGGCGGATATATCTGGGCTACGGGCCGGGAAGGCGAGGGTACCTGCATGCACTTTGTGCTGAGAAAATATATTGAGCTTCAAAATGACTAAGAAAAGCTGGAACATGATTAGAATGGAAAGGGTGGGTTTGGACATGAGCAGAATATTGATCGTAGAGGACGAAGTGGCAATTGCGGATCTGGAGAAAGATTATCTGGAGCTGAGCGATTTTCAGGTGGATATCTGCAACAGCGGGGACGAGGGACTGACCATGGCTTTGAACGGGGATTACAATCTGGTAATCCTGGACCTGATGCTGCCGGGCATGGACGGCTTCGAGGTGTGCCGCAAGATTCGGGAGGAGAAAAATATTCCGATCCTGATGGTATCGGCCAAAAAGGACGACATTGACAAGATCAGGGGCCTGGGACTGGGCGCGGACGATTATATGACCAAGCCTTTCAGCCCAAGCGAATTGGTGGCCAGGGTGAAAGCGCATATGGCGCGGTATGAGCGGCTGGTGGGCACCAACCAGAAGCCCCAGAACGATATCGTGGAGATCCGGGGCATCCGCATTGACAAAACGGCCCGCCGTGTGTATGTAAACGGTGAGGAGAGGACGTTTACCACCAAGGAATTCGACTTGCTGACTTTCCTGGCGGAGAATCCCAACCATGTGTATACCAAGGAGGAGCTGTTCCGGGAAATCTGGGACATGGATTCCATCGGGGATATCGCCACGGTGACGGTGCATATCAAGAAGATCCGGGAGAAGATCGAGAAAGACACGGCTAAGCCCCAGTACATTGAGACGATCTGGGGAGTGGGGTACCGGTTCAAGGTTTGATAAGGCTTGATAAAGTTTGGGGCGTCAAAGTGCGCTGCCTGGGAATTCCGGGCCCGCCGGCGATAAATTCGTCAGGCGGGCCGTTTCGACACGAAAGAGCGGGCAGGGGGCGGCGGGCCCAGGAGGAGGAGATATGCTGCCGGAGGCCTTTTTGGAGAGAATGCGTGGAATGCTGGGGGAGGAGTACGGGGCTTTCCTGGAAAGCTTCCGTGGGGAGCATGCCCGGGGACTGAGCCTGAATCCCCGGAAGATAGGCATCGACGGGCGCAGCGCTGCGGAGCGCTTTGGCGTCCATGGAGCCGCGGAGGGAGAAAACATCCTCGGCTTCGCTGGTCTGACCGGAGTGCCCTGGGCGCGGAACGGGTATTATTACCGGTCCTGCGACCAGCCGGGGAAGCACCCCTTTCACGATGCGGGCCTTTACTATATTCAGGAGCCCAGCGCCATGATGCCGGTGGGGCTTATGGACATACAGCCGGGAGAGCGGATCCTGGACCTGTGCGCGGCGCCCGGCGGAAAAAGCGTGCAGATAGCGGCAGGGCTTCAGGGAAGCGGCGTCTTGGTCTGCAACGAGATTCATCCGGCAAGAGCGAAGATTTTGTCGGAGAACATAGAGCGCATGGGCATCGGGAACGCCTGTGTGCTGAACGAGACCCCGGAGCGCCTGGCGGAGGTGTTTGCGGGATATTTTGACAGGATCCTGGTGGACGCGCCCTGCTCCGGGGAGGGGATGTTCCGCAGGAATGAGGCGGCCTGCGGGGAGTGGAGTCAGGAGCATGTGGAGCTGTGCGCGGCGCGGCAGGACGGCATTCTGGACTGCGCGGCGGCGATGCTGCGGGCAGGCGGGCGGATGGTGTACTCTACCTGTACCTTTGCGCCGGAGGAAGACGAGGGAAGCGTCAGCAGGTTCTTAAGGCGGCATGGGGAATTCGGGATACTGCCTGGGGACAAGGAGAGGCTGGGCCTGCTTTCCTGCCACGGAGTGCCGGGATATATAGACGACCCGGCTCCTGGCCTGGAGGGCGCCGTGCGGCTGTGGCCCCACAGGGTACGGGGGGAGGGGCATTTCGCCGCCGTGCTGGGCAAAGAGGGAATTTTCTTGGAGGGGATTCGGGATTACGACAGAAAGAGTGCGGTAAAGAGGACTTCCGGAGAGAGCGACAGGGCTGTGCCGGCGGAATTTCTGCTGTTTTGTGAGGAGAACCTGAGCGTTTCCAGGGAGGATGTGCCTGCCGGACTGGGGCGGATCACAGGGCTTGGAGGCGCCCTTAGATTTCTGAATTTCGGGGACAATCTCTATCTCGCGCCGGCGGACATGCCCTCTTTGAAAGGCCTAAAGGTGCTGCGGCCCGGCCTGCATCTGGGCGAGACGAAAAAGAACCGCTTTGAGCCGTCCCACGCGCTTGCGCTGGCGCTGGCTCCCGGGGCCGCGGCACATGTCCGGAATCTGAGCTCTGACGACCCGGCGGTATCCGCCTATTTAGGCGGTCAGACTTTTCCCGCAGAGGGGGAGAAAGGCTGGTATCTGATCTGCGTGGACGGTTTCGGCCTGGGCTGGGGGAAGCTGGCCGCAGGCTCTATGAAGAACCACTATCCCAGAGGGCTGCGCAGGTGAGGGGCAGTCAATACATATACAAAGACAGGATTCTCCTTTCAAAAAAGGGAGTAAATATCCCTGCCGCGGAGCAGACCGGGCTCGCGGCAGGATTTTTTTATGGGAAATAATGTAAATAATGTGCGGTATGACGAAAAGTTCCAAAATATCAGCCGTATCATGGTATATTATGCCACAAGGTGGTACAATGTACCCAGATAAGTCAAAAATATTGACAAATATATTGCAAAAAGGTATTGTGTGAGAAAGGAGTCAGAAATGAAGCATGTATTATCCAGACTGCAGGAGTATGAAAAACAGGCCAGTGCCACGGAGAAGAATGTGATCGGCTATCTGCTGGAAAAGACAGAGGAAGCAGGGGAGCTTAGCATCTATGACATTGCGGAGAAGACTTATTCCTCGCCCTCCACCATCATCCGGCTGTGCAAAAAGATCGGATTTCAGGGATACAAGGATTTCAGGAAATCGCTTCTCTACGAGACGGCCCTGCGCAAAGAGTCCAGAAGCAAGCACATGGAGGAAATCCGGCAGGAGGACAGCCTGGAGGAGATCGTCAACAAAGTAACGGTCAAAAACATTGTGTCGCTGGAAAATACACAGAAGCTGGTGGACCTGGACGTACTCAAAGAGAGCGTGGACCTGCTGGTGAAAGCGGAGAGTATTCATTTGTTCGGACTCGGTGCGAGCCTTGTGGTAGCCCAGGATGCTTATCTGAAATTCCTGAGAATCTACAAACCCTGCTTTATGGGACCGGACGTACACGCGCAATATCTGCAGGCGATGAATGCCAGAAAGGGCAGCGTGGCGATTATCCTAAGCTACTCAGGCCAGACCCAGGAAATGATCCGCTGCGCGGAAGAACTGAACAAAAACGGCGTGCCTATCATACTGATCTCCAGGTTCGGGAATTCGGCGCTGGCAAAGATGGCGGACTGCAATCTGTGCGTGGCAGCCACGGAGTATATTGTCAGGAGCGGGGCCATGTCGTCCCGGATCTCACAGCTGAATATGATCGATATCTTATATACGGCATATATCAACCGGGACTTTGAGAACAATATGAGGCGTTTGGAGAGAACGCATATCAGGAAACAGGAGTAGAGACAGAACGAGTCTGCAGGAAGCAGACGGATGGGAGCGATCATGGGAGACTGCTTTTCAGGGATGGAGACGGAAAGGGTAAATCCGTACACACAGAATATTGACCAGTGCAGCGTGCAGGAGATCGTCAGCCTGATCAACAGAGAGGATGCGAAAGTTGCGGAGGCGGTAAAGGCTGCGCTGCCACAGATCGGCGAGGCGGTGGAGAGAATCTACAAAGCCCTGAGAGCCGGAGGACATCTGCTGTACATGGGGGCAGGCACCTCGGGGCGACTGGGCGTTTTGGATGCCTCGGAATGTATACCGACTTTCGGCGTAGGCAAGGATATGGTACAGGGATGCATTGCCGGGGGAGATGTGGCGCTTCGCTTTCCCATTGAGGGATGCGAGGACGATGCGGATCTGGGGAGAGAACAGATCAGAATCTATGAAGTGGGAGCAAAGGATGTGGTGGTGGGGATCAGCGCCAGCGGCAGGGCGCCCTTTGTGATCGGCGCCATGGAGGAAGCCCGCAGGCAGGGCGCCCAGACCATTGCGGTAGTGAACAATCCGGACAGTGACATAAAGGCTTACGCGGATGTGTGCATTGAGGCGGTCACGGGGCCTGAAGTGATCAGCGGCTCCACCAGAATGAAAGCCGGAACCGCGCAGAAAATGATTCTCAATATGCTGTCTACGGCAGCCATGATAAAGCTTGGAAAAGTGTACGGCAATCTGATGGTGGACCTGAAAGCATCCAACAAGAAGCTGGAGGAACGGGCCAGGAGAATCTTCTGCAGGGTGACCGGAAAATCAAGGGAGGAAGCGGATCTGTATCTGCCGGCGGCAGGGATGAACAGCAAGGTCGCCATACTGATGTGCCTGGGCGGTCTTGACAGAGAGGAAGCACAGGAGGCTCTTGCGGAGAACGACGGTTTCCTGAGAGCGGCGCTTGACAAGGCGAAGGAGGTCTGAATGAAAGGCAAGGAGAAAGCGGCCCCAAAGAGCCTGGGGAAGAGAATACGGAGGGCGAAATACATCTATCTCATGATATTGCCGGTGATCATATGGTTCCTGCTGTTCCAGTACTGGCCTATGGCATGGCTGTCCATCTCTTTCTTTGACTATGATCTGTACCGGGGATTTTCCGGCAGTGAATTTGTGGGTTTTGCGAATTTCGTCAAGTTTTTCACGGGACTGGATTTCTGGAGACTGATCAGGAACGTCCTGCTGATGAATCTGTATGCTCTGGCAGTGGGATTTCCCATGCCTGTCATATTTGCCCTGTTTTTAAATGAATTCAGGACCAGGAAGATGAAGAAATTTGTCCAGACAGTGAGCTTTCTGCCCCATTTCATATCCATGGTGGCATTTGTGACCATTGTGACGGAATTCCTCTCTCCCTCTACGGGGGTGCTGGCGGAAATCTTCCGTTTTTTCGGAAAGGAGCCCATTTTCTTCCTGGGAAAGGCAAAATATTTCCGGACCATCATGGTATTCTCCGGTATATGGCAGGAGATGGGCTACAGCGCCATCATTTATCTGTCGGCGCTGACAGCCATTGACGTCAATCTGTACGAGGCGGCCATGGCGGACGGGGCGAACCGTTGGAAGCGGCTGATCCACATTACGCTGCCCGGCATTATGCCCACGGTGGTGGTGATGTTCATACTGCGGGTGGGATCTTTGATCAACGCGAATTTCGAGAAGATATTCCTGTTCCAGAACTCGATGAATCTGGAGGTGTCGGAGGTCATCCAGACCTGGGTCTACAAAAGGGGCATGATCAAATATGACTACAGTCTGGCTACCGCCGCAGGGCTCTTTAACGGTGCGGTGGCGCTGGTGCTGGTGGTAATGGCGAACCGTTTCAGCAAGCGGTACTCGGATTCGGCCGGAATCTGGTGAGCGGAGGCGGTCTGTATGATAACCGCAAGGATTTGATATTTTGGGGGTTTATGTAATGCAACCGGTCTGTGAGATGGAGGATTTCTATGCTGCATAAGAGAATGAGCCGTATAGACTATTTGGTGGAAGCCATATTGTTCTTCATAGGCATTGTCATCTGTATCTGTATTTTATACCCTATTTTAAATATTCTGGCAATTTCGGTGAGCGCGGACGGCCCTGTGCTGCGAAATGAGGTGCGGCTGCTGCCCCGGGGATTTACCATGAAAGCTTACGAGGAAGTCATCGTGAACAACGGTGTGCTCAGGGCTCTGGGGAACTCGGTTTTCATCTCACTGGCGGGATGTCTTCTCAGCGTGACGGCCACCTATTTCGCGGCGTACCCCATCGCCTGCTGCGAGTTTCCCGGGAAGAAGATTTACAATATCTTTGTCCTGATTCCCATGTGGTTTCAGGGAGGCATGATCCCGGCGTATATCTGCGTGCAGAAGCTGGGGCTGATCAACAGCTACTGGGCCCTGATTCTCACCGCGCTGATCTCTTCCTACAATGTGCTGATTCTCTCCAGCTTTCTGAGGGGGATTCCCAGAGAACTGCTGGAGTCGGCCCGAATGGACGGCGCCGGCGAGCTGCGGGTGATGTTTCAGGTGGTGGCGCCTTTAGCCAAAGCGTCCTTTGCCACCATAGCTCTCTGGGTGATCGCGGCCCATTGGAATGCCTATTTCGGCCCCCTGCTGTACCTGACGGATTCTGCGAAATTTACACTGCAGCAGGTGCTGAGAGAGATTGTACTGGAGGCAAACGCCGTACAATATGATCTGGGAACCGTCAGACCCGGACAGCCCAGCGTCAATCTGGCAGATCAGATCCGCTATGCGGTACTGGTGGTATCCATGGTTCCCATGCTGGCGATTTATCCCTTTGTGCAGAAGTACTTTGTGAAAGGGGTGACGCTGGGAGCGGTAAAAGGCTAGTGTGAGAATGTAACCATTTATTCCTATCAATTCAAAGGAGGACAAAAATGAGAAAGAAAATGTACGGTAAAATGACGGCGGCGGTTCTGGCGGCAGCTATGGTGTTTTCCATGGCGGGCTGCGGGGACAAAAAGGGCGGAGAGAGCAGCGCTCCCTCAGGCAGCGGGACCGAGAGCAGCGAGACAGGCCAGAACGTGGAGACCGAGGAAAGCAGCGAAACCGGTCAGAACGAGGACACAGGGGATCATGAATTCAGCTACTTCGGCGCCATCTGGAGTCCTTATCAGGAGAGCACCCCCATCTTTGACGAGCTTATGGCGCGCACCGGTATCAAGGTAAACTTTGAATGGGCCTCCGGGGAGGGAATGGATACCCTTATCGCGTCCAAGATTTCCTCCCAGGCTCTGCCGGACGTGATCAGCGGAGGAACGGGCGGACCGACTGCCATCAATGATTTGATCAGCAGAGGCCTGATCGTACCCATTACGGAGTACCTGGACACGGATCTTGCGAACTACGGACGCCTGCTCACGGAGGAGGACAAGCTTTTCCTGACCTATCAGGACGACGGGGAGATCTACGGCTTCGGCCTGGTCATGGATGTGCCCGGCTCTTTCAGCACCATGATCCGCACGGACTGGCTGGAGCGGGTCAACATGGAGATGCCGAAGACCTGGGACGAATGGATGGCGGTGTGGAAAGCGTTCAAGGAGCAGGATGCCAACGGCAACGGAGATCCCAATGATGAGATTCCTTTTGGCTTTGACTATAACTTCCAGAAGCTGGTACTGGGTATCTTCGGCATGAACAGCAACGGTGAATTTTCCGTGTCGGACGGGGAATATCTGTACGATCCGGAGAATCCCAGGTATGAGACATACATGGACGCTTTGAGAGAAATGTATGAGTCAGGCCTGCTGTCCCAGGAGATGATTACACTGAAAGGGGCGGATTTCAATACTCTGGGCGCCAGCAACACCCTGGGCAGCCTGGTGGGATACGCGGAGTACAGCAAGAACTATACCGTGTCCTGCCGCGAGCTGGATGAGGGGGCGTTCTTCCAGAGTGTGGTGCCCATCCAGGGACCTGACGGCGCACAGGCCATACCTGCCAGATCAAAAGTGCAGGCAAGCGCTTACATCACCGTAGCCGCGGTGGAGAACGGGCATCTGGAGGACATCCTGAAGTTCTTCAATTATGTGTACAGTGACGAGGGGATTAAACTGACCAACTACGGCATGGAGGGAGAGTACCATGATGTGGCGGACGGGAAGCCGGTCCTGAAAGCTCCCTATAACGAGGGCTTTAAGACGGCAAGAGAAAAGGGACTGATTCCCTCCACGATTCCGTTCTGCTTTACGGAGGATGTCTACATGCAGATTCTCACCGGCGGTTTAGGCTATGAGGAGCTGGATGACACCGGGAAGACCTTTATGGACGGACTGACCATCAACGAGCCGTACTTTTACACCGAGCCTCCCGTGCTGCAGACGGAGAGCTATGTGGAATGCTTTGACCTGCGGGAGCAGCAGGTATCCCTCAGAGACCGGTATATCACAGGGGAAATTTCCAAGGAAGAGTATCGGGACGGCTATGAGGCTCTGAAGAATCAGGGGCTGGCACAGATGATCGAAGACGCCAAGGAGGCTTACAGGAAAATGGCTCAGTAATTCCGGAAATGACATGCCGCCGGAAACGGCGCCCGGGCCGGGGGCGGCATGTCTGAAAGTATGAAAGGTATGGTGAGGATGAAGACAGTATTGGGACTGGACCGTCTGGACGAAATGAAATCTCTTTTTGAGGGGAAGCACATTGGCCTGATCACAAACTATTCGGGCGTTGATTCGGGCTGGAACATAAATGTGGATCTGTTCATGGAGAAAGGCCTGGGGGTTGTGAAGATATTCACGCCGGAACACGGGATGTTTGGTGAGGGCGCCGGGAAACCGGTGGGAAATGATGTTTATCCGGGGTATGGGATTCCCATTATCTCCCTGTTTGGGGATCATGTGCGGCCCGGGGAGAGCGACCTGGACGGCATTGACATCATGGTATATGACATTCAGGATGTGGGGCTTCGATATTATACCTATATATATACCATGACTTACTGCATGGAGGAGGCGGCGAAACGCAATATTCCTTTCGTGGTGCTGGACAGGCCCAATCCCCTGGGAAACCGGATCATATCCGGGGGAACGATTCTGCCTGCGTTCAACTCTTTCATCGGAGACTATGAGCTGCCCGTGCGCTACGGCCTGACCTGCGGGGAGGTGGGAAACTATTTTCTGCAGTACAAGGGGCTTAAGATGGATTACCGAGTGGTCCCCATGAAGAATTACACCCGAGATACCTATTTCTGCGATACCGGGCTGCTCTGGAACATTCCCTCTCCTGCTCTGGCGGATTTTGACAGTACCATATGCTATTCCGGTGGCTGCTTTGCGGGAGCCACGTCCGTCAGCGACGGCCGGGGCAGCTCGAAGCCTTTTCAGATGTACGGCGCGCCCTATATCAATATGGACCGGCTATACAGAGAGATGAAGGCGGTAGTGAGGGAAGACAAGGTGGTATTCAGACAGCGGGCTTTCATGCCTGTGGAGCGGAAATACATCGGAGAGGTCTGCTTCGGCCTGGAATTCGCACCTCTTGACAAGACGCTTGATTTCATACCCGTAATACTGCAGATGATGCGTCAGGTGGCAAGGCTTTATCCGGAGAAATTTACCCTGATTGACGGCGGGGAGGGCGGAAAGCATCTGCACTATGTGACCGGCAGCAGGCGGGTGGACGACTATCTATCCGGAAAGATCTCCCTGGATGAATTGCTGGAGGAGTGGAAAGCCCAGAGCGGGCGTTTCGAAAGAGAGACGGAATCCCTGCGCATCTATGAGTGATGCCCGGGCGGTCAGGCCGGCATTTGTGCCGGTCTGAAGCGAGAGATACGGAGGAACGGAAAATGCGATTATCGACAACGGTAAACTTCTTTATTTATGAGGATGACGGAAGCTATCAGGCCTACAGGGAGGATCTGCGCCACTATGCAGCCCTGGGGTACCGGAATCTGGACGCCATCTTCTGCTCGGCGGCAAATCCCGATTCCCCGCTTCGGACAGAAAGGTGGGAAGACTGGGCCAAGGCCATGCGGGAGGAGGCGGACAGCCTGGGGATTACATTCGTGCAGGCGCACATGCCGTACTACAACTTCTGCCACCCTGTTACGGGGATCATAGAGGATACGGAAGAAATTGCCAGGCGGTCCATTGTATGCGCCGGGATACTGGGGGCAAAATGGACCGTGTCACACCCTGCCACTGATTTTACCGCCAGCATGCAGGAGGTTTCCAAACAAAAGAACGTGGCATATTTTTCCAGGCATCTGGAATTTGCCCAAAAGCACGGAGTGGGGATCTGCATTGAAAATATGGCGGATTTTCCGGGGCAGGGATACAAGAGAAGCTACTGTGCCCAGGTGGAACAGCTGTGCGATCTGGTGGATACTCTGGCGGAAAAGTATAAAAACGTAGGGATATGCTGGGACTTCGGCCATGCTAATCTGGTATACGGGGACCAGAGGCCCTGCCTGAGATATATCGGGAAGAGGCTGAAAGTGACCCATGTCCATGACAACCGGGGCGAGTTCGACGAGCACAGGCTGCCTTACCTGGGAAATGTGAACTGGGAGGGTGTCATGCCCGTGCTGAAAGAAATCGGCTACGAGGGTGACTTCAGCTTTGAGGTGATCCGAATGGGAACTCATGTGCCGGCGTACCTGCGGGATTCCCTGTGGATACATCTGCGCAAGGTGGGTGAATACCTAATCTCCATGGCAGAGGCATAAACATTCGCATTCCCCCATTGCCCTGAGGCGGGTGATTGTGGTAAAATCATCCGTAGATTTCCGTCTGCGGAAAGCGGCGGGAAAACGGCGAGCCGGGAGTCCGGACGCAGCGGCAAAAGCCGGAAGAAAAGAGGGCAAGAGTGAGTCAGATTCTGTATGAAGACGAAGCGATAATTGTAGTGCGCAAGTCTGCCGGGATAGCGGTACAGACAGCCAGGCTGGGACAGCAGGATGTGGTCAGCGAGCTGAAGAACTATCTGTGCCGGGGCGGCGGAGGCGGGCGGGGAGAGCCTTACTTGGGTGTCATCCATCGCCTGGACCAACCTGTGGAGGGGATTCTGGTGTTTGCTAAGACCAAAGCCTGCGCGGCTTTCCTCACTGCGCAGCTGCAAAAGCAGGGGGACGAGAGCGCGTTCTGCAAGGGGTACTATGCAGTGCTCTGCGGCATACCGGACAAGAGGGAGGGGCGTTTGTCAGACTACCTGTACAAGCAGACGGTAAAAAACGGAAAATATACGGATTACAGAGCTGTGGTTATCGGGCGGCTTCCGGAGAATGGGGACTGCACCGAGAGCCTAAACCGCCGCGGGGACAGGGCACACCGCGCGGGCAAAAATGTGACATGCGCGGAAAAAGCCCGCAGGGCGGTTCTGGAATACCGCATCCTGGAGACCCTGGAGGAACAGGGGCTGTCGCTGGCGGACATTCGTATCCATACAGGCCGGTTTCATCAGATCCGCGCCCAGATGGCCTATGGAGGCATGCCGCTTTTGGGGGATATGAAATACGGCAGCCCGGAGACGGAGGAGCTGGCCAGGAGGTTTGGCGTGCAAAACGTTGCGCTGTGCGCCTGCAGGCTGGGCTTTGTCCATCCTGTGTCCGGAGAAAAAATGGACTTTCGGATCAAACCGGAGAACCCGGCGTTTTCCTCTTTTTCACAGTTATGATTTTCCGGAAAAAACAGCATACTAATACGAGACACCGATTTCAGGGTGCAGGGCGTTTCGCGCCTCAGGCTGGGGAAAGGCATGGTGATTCGTATGGCAGAAAAAATCAAAGAAAACAGAATGCTGACACTGCTCCTTTTGACAGGGGCAGTTTATTTTTTCCTGAAAGTGATCACGCCGCTGACGGCGCCGGTGCTGGCGGCCATGCTGTTTGTGACTATTTTCGGCCCGCTGCTTCAGAAGATGCAGAAAAAACTCAAGATCCACAGGCAGATCGGTACTTTGCTTCTGCTGCTTTTGGCCTGCGGAGTCTTGGCGGTGCTTTTGTGGGTTCTCTTTTCCTGGATCATCGGGAGCCTGCCCGGTCTGGTGGAGGGGCTGGATTCCCTGGAGGCGCAGCTGTCTGATTTCATCCATGATATCTGCGGCGCGCTGGGGAGGACGCTGGGCATAGACAACGGGTATCTGGAACAGCTTCTCCAGGCCAGGATTCAGGACAGCATCGATTACTTTCAGCTTCAGTTCCTGCCGGGGATGGTCTCCCAATCCCTGGCTTATGTCAAAGTTTTCGCCTCCATAGGCGGCTTTCTGGTGACCTTTCTGATCGCCACGGTGCTTCTGGCAAAAGATTATGACGATATCATGAACAGGCTGCTGGAGCGGGAGGAGTGCTATGTGTATCTGGAAATCATCTGCGGCATCATACACTACATCGCCACCTTTGTCAAGGCCCAGATTATCATCATGAGCATCATAGGAACGCTGACTGCCGCAGTCCTCGGCATCAGCGGTATACGAAACGGCATCCTCTGGGGGCTGCTGGCAGGGTTTCTGGACGCGCTGCCCTTTATCGGCACCGGGGTGGTGCTGGTGCCACTGTCCATACAGCAGTTCTTCGCCGGGAGCTATGTCAGGGGAGGAGTCTGCCTCCTGGTGTATGTGGCCTGTATTTTCGTCCGGGAGCTATTGGAGCCCAGGCTCATCGGGAAGAAAATAGGGGTATCCCCCATAGCGATCCTCCTGTCCATCTATGCGGGCATCAAGCTGTTCGGCATGTGGGGGATTATCGGGGGACCCTTTGGCTTTATCATTGTCTATCAGGGCTATATCAGCCTGGAGCGTCGCAGGAAAAGCTGCGGAAATTAACCCTTTTTCCGATTCATCAAGTACACGGAGAGCTATCGCCAACGGAATCTGAAAGGGTATCTGCTGACCATTGCCATGAATGTGTGCAGGAACTATCTGTCCCGGAGAGGGAAAGAGGCAAAACGGAGCGCGGCAATGCCGGGGGAAGCGCCGGATTGGGCCAAAGCCGCCTGGGCAGGGACCGATACGGGGCGGCCCCGCGTCGGCGGACAGGGGAACAGAATCCCGAAAACGGTACTGAGGCCGTTCGCACACAGATTTTAAGCCAGAGAGTCGGCTTTCTGGACTCTCTGACTTTTCGGATATCAGGGCAGTGATTGAGGGATCAAAGAAACGGTGCTCTGGATTTCAGATGATTTAAGTTTCCGCTGTGGACAATGGTCTCCGTCACGGTTTGCAGAGTCTCTCTGCCCAGGAAAGGAGCCAGGGATACGATGGAATGCAAGTCGCCTTTCAGGTCTGCGTTCCTGACCAGTTTGTCCAGGGTCTCTCTGCCCAGGAAAGGAGCCAGGGAGACGATGTAGTGTAAGTCGGATTTCAGATCCGCATTCGATACCAACCTGTTCAGGGTCTCTTGACTGAGGAAAGGAGCCAGGGAGACGATGTAGTGTAAGTCGGATTTCAGATCTGCATTCGATACCAACCTGTCCAGGGTCTCTTGACTGAGGAAAGGAGCCAGGGAAACGATAGACTGTAAGTCAGTCTTCGGATCTGCATTCGATACCAACCTGTCCAGGGTCTCTTGACTGAGGAAAGGCGCTAAGGAGGCGATGGACTGCAAGTCGGTCTTGGGATCCGCATTCGATACCAGCCTGTCCAGGGTTTCTTGACTGAGGAAAGGAGCCAGGGAGACAAGGCCGGAAATATCTTCAATTATATCTGTTTTCTCCACCAGTGTATTCAGCATCTCCTGGCTGAGGAAAGGAGCCAGACCGCTGAGGTCTTTCAGGCTGCGCACACGAGCTCTTTTGACCAGGGTATCCAGATACTTCTCATCCAGAAAGGGGGCCAGACCAGTGATTGCGTTCAGGTCCAGCTCTTCCGACTCCTCCTGATGCTCCAGGCTGTCGTCCAGCAGCTTTTCCATATCGGCGGGTGGCAGGAGCGGAGCTACCTCCTGGATCTGGCGGATGGTGATGGGATCCTCGCCCTCCGGGGAGGCTGTCTCCTTATCCATGATCCGGCTCAGGGTCCTGGAGGCGCTGTCCGTGCCCAGGAGCTCATCCACGCTGATCTCCAGAATTTGGCAGAGCTGTTCCAGCTTGCCGATGTCCGGACAGGAGCTGCCCCGCTCCCAATTGGAGACGGCCTGATAGCTGACCTCCATGGCATCTGCCAGATTCATCTGGGTCATGTTCCGGGCGATTCTGGCCTCTCTGATTTTTCGTGCTACTTTCATGGTATCAAACATATTCTCTCTCCTTTTCCTTTCGGCTATTCTTGAACGTCAGAGGCGCTGCTGCAGACAGCGCCGACCGCCTGTCCATGGTTCCAGTATAGCCTATCCGTGAAATATACGGAATCAAGAGTTGCTTGAGACGCGGTTTTTCGGGGCGGGAGCGCGGGACAGAAGTGCCTGCGCGGGGACTAAATCAGCGCTTGAGTTTGGCTCCTGGCCTGTTACAGCTCACGGGCAGTTCCGCGAGGTGTTTTGGTGCGCATTTTGCACGAACAATCCGAACCCGGGAAAATCACCACGGAGTTCTATCTGAACTTTCTGAACTTTTTCTGACAATTCTGTAACAAATCCGAGGATACTTTCGGAGTTCTCCGCGCTTTACCAGAGGGAAACACTCTAATATCACGCCTGTGTCTTCAAATATTTCCGCAGGAGAGGAGCCTCCTCCAGCCCGGCATCTTCAAAGCTTTGATAAAACCTGTCCGCTTCCTGGTTGGCGGCGCGAATCAGGTAATACTGGTCTATGCGGTTGCGGATGCAGTCTGTTTCAAAGGCTGCGAAGAGCTTTTGAGCGATTCCTCTGTGCCTGTACGCTCTCAGGACATACACCCAATCCACATAGGCCATTCTGTAGCCATCCTGCATGCAGCCGTAGAAGTGATATTCTATGCGCCCTACAATTTTGCCGTTCTCCCTTGCCAGAATGGAAGCTGCCGCTGTGTAAAAGGGGTCGGAGACGCGGGCTTTTATGCCCTCCGCATCCACCTCTTCAGCGGTCATCTTGTCGGGTTCCTCCTGCATTGCGATCCTTAAATATGCAATGTAATCTTCCACGTTATCTTCAGTCAGCCGTTCAAATACCATGTGTCGGAAGCCTCCTTTGGCTGATTATATCTTCTTCACCCCGCAGTAGGCAAAACAGGATGCGCTGCCGTAGTATTCAAACTCGATCCCCACAGGGGAGAGGGGCTCGTATCCATGCTTCCGGGCCAGTTCATGGATGGGCCCGTATAACTCGAACACCTGGCACTGTTCCTTGCCAAAGAGCTTTTGGGGAATCTCGGCGCTGTTATAGTGAATGCGGATGTACAGGGAGGCGGGCGTTTTGTATACGGCGTACCGTTTATCTTGATGCACTGTGCCGACCTGCTGCATGAACATGATTCCGCGGTGCGCCTCTTTGTCCGGCCAATATCCCAGACTGATGCAGCCGCTCCAGTCAGGGGCCACCGGTTCCCGCTTCTCCACGGGTATAAGGGCCTGATAAGCTGCGAGCAGCCCTGGGATATCCGGCTCGTCCGCGGGCGTGGGGGCATATCCAAGCGTGCCGCACCAGATAGCCTCATCCCTTTTTATGATGTCGAAGCGGACGCCCTTGTCAAGGATTGTGTCTACTAATGTCTCCCCTGGAAAAAGAAAAATCTGTTCTCTGTCAAATTCCATTGCCTTTCCTCCTTAGAGATACCTGTGTCAAATACATGTAAACACAGGTTCTTTTGCTCCGTTATTGTTCCGGACATTTCTCCCATGAAATTCGATGTATTTATATGATTCTACCACAGGAAGCGCTCGGGTTCAAGGCGCTTGAGATACTTAAAAATTTATAAAAAGTGTTCCATTTCGCATGAAGATGCGGGATAATAGGATTGGAGACGGAGGAGCGGAAATTCTATGGAAAATAAAAGATTGAGGGTGGGCGGACTGTTGCTGTCTTCCAATGTTTTGATGGCGCCCCTGGCCGGATATACCTGCTATCCGTTTCGGATGCTTGCTTATGAGATGGGCGCAGGCCTGTGCTTTACCGAGATGTCCAGCGCCAACGCGCTGAAATATTCGGACAGGGCTACCCGGCGACTTCTCTTTACCACCCGGGAAGAGCCCGTGCGGGCCGTGCAGCTGCTGGGCGGGGATCCTGCCGTGATGGCGCAGATGGCCTCCTCAGAGCTGCTGAAAGACTTTGATATCATCGACATCAACATGGGATGCCCGGTGCCCAACGTATTTAAGAGCGGCGAGGGGAGCGCCCTGATGGCGGATCCCAAGAGAGCTGCCGCCATCATCCGGGGATGCCGGAAAAGCGGGAAGATCGTCACGGTGAAGTGCCGCACGGGAATCCGGGAGGAGCATATGTTCGCGGCGGAATTCGCCCGCATGTGCGAGGAGGCCGGAGCGGATATGATCACCATCCACGGGCGCAGCCGCAGCATGATGTATGACGGCGCCTGCCGCTACGAGGAGATCGCCCAGGCGAAAGCGGCGGTCTCCATTCCCGTGATTGCCAACGGGGGGATTTTTTCCGCGGAGGACGCGGAGCTGATGATGGAGCGGACCGGCGCCGACGGGGTGATGATCGCCCGTTACGCCCTGGAAAATCCCTTTATTTTCAGCCGGCTGACGCAAAAAGCCGTAAAAAAGACCACCTTGCAGATCCTGCTGGAGCAGCTGGAGCTTGCGGCCGCCTGTTATGACGAGACCTTTACCATCCGGTACATCCAGAAGCTGGCTTCCTACGGGATGAAAAAGCGGAAAGGGACCAAGCAGTATAAGGAGCGGATGTACCGGTGCGGAAGCTTGGAAGAACTCAGGGAAATGGTGGTACAGATATTTTCCGAGGATATGGAAAAGGGAAAGTGATATGTGATGAAAGTGTGGAAAGAACGGCGGAGGGGCTGCTTTTATGGGAAATGACTTTCAGGTGGTAGACGGTATCTTAAAATCTTATACGGGCAGACAGGAGCATATTACTGTCCCGGACGGAGTCCATACCATCGGCGAGGACGCTTTCAAAGGCTGCGTCTCCCTGCGGAAAGTGGTCCTGCCGGCCTCCCTTGTCCGTATCCTGTCCGGCGCTTTTAAGGGGTGCCGCAGGTTAAGGGAGGTTGAGATCCCGGCGGGCGTGGCCTTTGTGGGAGATTATGCCTTTCACCGCTGCCACAGCCTGGAGTCCGTCTGTCTGCCCCTGTCTGTAAAGGAGCTGGGGGACTGCGTATTCCTCTACTGCGACAGCCTTACGGAAGTGAGGATTCCCGGTGTCCTGCGCCTGGGGAAGCAGGTATTCGTCAACGATGTGATGCTGAAAAAGCTGGAGATTTCCCCGGAACTTCAGGAAGCGTGCATCTGTGACGTCTTCACGGGCTGCGGCAGGATTTCGCAGATCGGATTTTCGGACGGACGGCAATTCGTGTTTCCCAACGCGGTGGAGGCAGTGGCCGGGGAGATGGCCGTTCCCGGTCTGGTCCATGCCATTGCGGTTGATGTCCTGCGGATGATGGAACTGGAGGGGCGATGCCTCACAAAATTCCTGAAGAACCTGAAGCATGTGGAAATCTCGGAGGGGATTGAGAAAATCGGGAAGAGCGCCTTTTTCGACAAGCGGGGGATTATTTCCGTCCGGTTCCCCGCCACCCTGAAAGAGATAGAAAGCCGTGCTTTCCGCAATTGTATCAGTCTGGAGACCGTGTCGTTCTGGCAGGACGGGATCATGATCCACGAGGATGCGTTCCAGAACTGCAGCGCATTAAAAGAAGTCTGTACGCCGGAGGGCAGGTCATTTGGGATCGAAGGGATCGCAGGCCGTTTAGCGGAAAGTATCCCGGCACTGGTGGAGACTGTCCGCAGGCAGGTCCTGGGAAATTTCCGCCTCAGCGGTTCCCTGCTCCTGAAATATCTGGGGAACGAATCAAGGGTTGTGGTTCCGGAGGGCGTCACCCGCATCGCGGAGGAGGCTTTTGCCGGAAACGAGGCCATTGACAGAGTGATTCTACCCGATTCTGTGGAATCGATAGGAGCGGCCGCTTTCAGGGACTGCCTGGTGCTGCAGGGAGTGAATTTTCCGGACCGCCTGGGGCACATCGGGGAGGGCGCTTTTGAAAACTGCGTGAAGCTGCTGCGGGTCCTGCTGCCGGAAGGGCTTACGGAAGTAGAGCCCAGGGCATTTAAACGGTGCCGCAAGCTGAAAGAGCTTCGCTTCGGGAAAGGCGTCCGGTCCGTTGGGGAGCAGGCATTTTATGGCTGTACTTCCCTGGGGGAAGTGCATTTTCCCAACAGCCTGGTCTCCCTGGGCGGCATGGCATTTTATCGGTGCAGAGCCTTGAGAGAGATCCGCCTGCCCTCCGGGACCGAAGAGGTGGGCAGTCTGGCCTTTGCCCAGAGCGGCGTGAAGAAAGTCCGGATGGAAAGCAGCGGCAGCAGGTACGGGACGGATATCTTTTCCCGGTGCCTGGGCCTGCGCAGGGTGGTAATGGAAAAAGAAGTCCGCCACATCCCGGACAGGCTGGCCTATGGCTGTACCGCTCTGGCGCAGGTCATACTGCCGGATACGCTGGAGTCTGTGGGGAGGAATGTGTGGGAACACACGCCCTTTCTGGATAATTGGATCGAGAAGCGCTCAGAGAGTCCGACGGAAAAGCAGGCAGAAGAGCAGGACGGGATATTCTGGGACGGGCGTAATTTACAGGGAGTGGTTTTCCTGCCGGAGGGAACCCGGATCGTAGCGGGCGGTGCATTTTACGGAAACCGGTTCCTCACGGAGATACATTTTCCGGACAGTGTCACATGGATCGGAGGGGCCGCACTCAAAGGCTGTACCGGTCTGCGCCGTGTGATCTGGCCGAAAGACGTAACCACGGCGGAACCGGAGGTCTTCTCCGGCTGTACCCTGCTTAAGTCCGTTGTCCTGTGTCCGGACGGCGGGGAGGCGGCGCAGATCCCATGGCAGGCTGTCAGGGAACGGGCTTTTTACAACTGCCGGAATCTGTCTTCCGTCCGGTGGAAGCACATCCGGACAGTGGGAAAGGAAGCTTTCTACGGCTGTGTTTCCCTGATGCCGGGGGAAACGGATTCCCTGGAATGGGCGGGGGAGCTGGCATTTGAGGGGATGGGAGGGCAGGAGGACGCAGAGAGCCCGGGAGGAGCGTCCGGCCTGTGTATTGTGGGAAGTATCCTGGTATCGGGCAGACGCTGCCTGGGAGAGGTGCGTGTACCGGAAGGGATCACCGCCATTGCGCCATATGCCTTTTGGGGCAATCGACAGGTCACAGGGCTCGTGCTGCCGGAATCCCTCCGCTGCATCGGCGAGGGTGCCTTTTGGGGCTGCGGCGGGCTGGAGGGGATCCGCTTCCCGCTGTCTGCTCTCGACCTGGGCGACCGCGCTTTCGAGAAGTGCATCGGGCTGCGGTCAGTCAGCCTCCACGCCGCCGGCGCGGGCCATGCCGCCTTTGCCCGCTGCCTGTCCCTCAGGAGGGCAGAGCTTAGAGG
>ERZ808051.853-NODE-853-length-25748-cov-21.597717_pt1 | contig 25748 bp, 22 predicted proteins | sample MGYA00380199_ERZ808051 | MGnify/ENA primary metagenome ERZ808051 (study PRJEB31490, sample SAMN06133391) | mouse gut metagenome | isolation source: J11 | host: mice | place: China: Chengdu | collected 2015-05 ...
GGAGTTTCCTTGTCTACATCATCGCCATTAGGCTTCTTTTGAACCACTCGCCTAGCGAGTGGTTTTCTTTTATACAAGAAGACCCCGGACGTTTGAGACGCGTCCGGGGTCTGTTTATTTATTTGACCCGCACGATACAGGACCGGGACTGCCCATCCCAGGACACCGTGACGGTGGTCATGCCCTTGCTGACGCCGGTAACGGTGCCGTCTCCGCCGACGGTGGCGATGCCGCTGTCGCTCACATGCCAGGTCAGCGTGGAGGTGACGCCGCTGAGGGTCAGTTTCCAGCTCTCGCCCACCGCGAGGGTCATGTCCTCCCGGTTCAGCTTGCTGGCCCCGCCGGAGCCGCTGGAGCCGCCGGAACTGCCTGTGGAGGCCGGGGCGCTGCCGCCGGTAACCCGGACGATGCCGATGACTTTCTTGCTGCCGTCGGTGGCCAGGATGTGGACCATGCCCGCGGACACGGGGGTCACATTTCCGTCCTTGTCCACCGTGGCGATGGCCGGGTTCTCGCTGACCCAGGTATAGGACCCGGAGCCGCCGGAGACCCGGAGCCTGTAGACGCCCTCGCTGACGGAGCGGGTGAAATCCGGGTTGCTGAGGGTCAGTCCTCCGGGGAGCTGGGAGAGGGACGCGTAGCTGGACCCGCCGCTTCCCGAGGCCCCGGTGCTCCCGCCCGCGTCTCCGGCATTGCCGGAAGCGCCCGAATCCGGTCCCTCGGGCATGACGCCGGTCTGGCCTGAATCGCCGTCTGTGCTTCCGGCAGGCTCATTGCCGCCGCCGGAGGGCTCCGTGTTCCCGGCGGGCTCGTTGCTGCCGGCGGGCTCGCTGCCGTCGCCGGAGGGCTCCGTGCTTCCGGCGGGCTCATTGCCGCCGGGCTTGGGCTCCACAGGCTGGGAGACGCCGGGCTTTGAATCGCCGGGGTCCTTGTCCCCGCCCAGCTTTCCGGCAATCTGGTCGCCGTAGAGCAGGTAGACCAGCAGGGCGGACATCAGCACAATCAGCACGATCAGTATGGGTGTGACCAGGCTGAACTGAGAGGAACGGCGGCTGCCCCGGCTGGGGCGGCGGGGCTCCTCCTCTTCCCAAAGCTCTTCTTCCTCGCAGAAGGGGCAGTCCTTATAAGTATCGGAATATCTCTCCCCGCAGACGGGGCAGCGCTTCATAGCCATGGCTTGTCCTCCCGAATCATTGATGATGGATCGGCCTGCCGCCGGGGGTCCGGCGGAGCGTATTTCGTCAGTATGTCAGAATCTGTATTCATAGCCGGAGGCCGCCGGACAGAGGGCGTTTCCGCGGCAGTCCTGTAAAATCGCAGGGACCACCGGCGCGGCATGGCGGAAAAAACGCCCAGGCAGCGTTCAGCGGACGTGAATACGGGTTCTTAGAACCTGTATTCACAGCCGGAGGCCGCCGGACAGAGGGCGTTTCCGCGGCAGTCCTGTAAAATCGCAGGGACCACCGGCGCGGTATGGCGGAAAAAACGCCCAGGCAGCGTTCAGCGGACGTGAATACGGGTTCTTATATCATACCCAGTTTCACCGCCGCAGTCAAGGGCGTTTCCGGCAAAAATCCCCGGGAGCCGGCAAAATTTTTAAAAATCCCCTCTGCTCCTTGCTTTTTCGCCGCCGGACATTTAAGATAGAGGATATCAGAAAACGGCGGGAGGGCTGGAAGCTATGAGCGCAATTTTAATCGGCATCGCCGGAGGCACAGGCTCCGGAAAGACCACGCTGACCCGGCACCTGAAGGACCACTTCGGAGCCGAGGTCACCGTCATCGGACACGACAGCTATTACAAGCGTCAGGAGGGCAAAACCTATGAGGAGCGGGCCCGCCAGAACTACGACCACCCGGACGCCTTCGACACGGACCTGCTGGTGGAGCATCTGAGGGAGCTGAAGGCGGGGCGGTCCATCCGCTGCCCGGTGTACTCCTACGTGGACCACAACCGCACCGATGAGACAGTGGAAATCTTCCCCACCAAGGTGCTGATTGTGGAGGGCATTCTGATTTTCCAGGACCCGGACCTGCGGGAGATGTTCGACATCAAAATCTTCGTGGAGACCGACGCCGACGAGCGCATCCTGCGCCGTTGCCTCCGGGACGTGGAGGAGCGGGGCCGGACCCTTCGCTCCGTGGTAACCCAGTACCTGACCACAGTGAAGCCCATGCACGAGCAGTATGTGGAGCCCTCCCGGAAGTACGCGGACATCGTGGTGCTGGAGGGGGGCCACAACCTGGTGGCCCTGGACATGATGATTCAGCGCATCCAGAACCACATCGACCGGACGTAAGCCGGGGAAACGCGGACCTGCCGGGGGCTTCCTCCGGCAGGCCCGCGTCCTTTTTTGCCTTTTTTGCCTTTTTTGCCTTTTTTCCTTTTTGGCTTTTCTGGATTTTCTGACTTCTTTGCCTTTTTTCACATTCTGAAAAACGGGGTTGCCCGGAGGGGAAAAATGGGATATACTTTCAGGGAAAATACGAATGAGAAAAAGGAGACCATTCCATGAAGCTGGAAACCATTCAGGCGGGCCGGATTGTCGGCGTCCACGGCATCCGGGGGGAGCTGCGGGTTCTGCCCCGGGACGGGGACCCGGATTTTCTGACCCGCTTCCGCACCTTTTACATGGACGGCCAGCCTGTCACGCCCGGGGCCTGCCGGGTCCACAAGGGGACGGTGCTGATGAAGCTCCCCGGCGTGGAGGACCGCACCGCCGCCGAGGCCCTCCGGGGGAAAGACCTGTATATCCGCCGGGAGGACGCGGACCTGCCCGACGGAGAGTGGTTCGACGACGAGCTGCTGGGTCTGGAGGTCTACAACGGCGAGACGGGGGAATGCGTGGGCGAGCTGACGGCGGTGGAGACCTACCCCGCCAGCAAGGTCTACACCGTCCGGGGCGTGAAGGAGTTTATGGTCCCGGCGGTGAAGGACGCCTTTATCCTGAGCATCGACATGGAAAACAACCGCATGGACATACGGGTCTGGGAGGGCCTGGACGCATGAATATCGACATTCTGACCCTCTTTCCCGGCTCCGTGGACGCCATGCTGAACGTCAGCATCCTGGGCCGGGCCCAGGAGCGGGGCCACATCGCCATCCGCACACACCAGATTCGGGACTACACCACCAACAAGCAGATGCAGGTGGACGACTACCCCTACGGCGGGGGCCGGGGGGCGGTGATGCAGGCGGACCCCCTCTACCGCTGCTGGGCCCATGTGACGGAGACCCACGGCCCGGGCCGGACCATCTTCCTCTCCCCCTGCGGCCGGACCTTCACCCAGGCCGTGGCCCGGGAGCTGAAAGAGACGTACGACCACCTGATTCTGGTCTGCGGCCACTATGAGGGGGTGGACCAGCGCTTTCTGGACGAATGCGTGGACGAGGAAATCTCCATGGGGGACTTCGTTCTCACCGGCGGGGAGATTCCCGCCATGGCGGTGGCGGACGCGGTGTGCCGCATGGTGCCCGGGGTGCTGCCGGACGAAGAGTGCTTTCAGGAGGAATCCCACTGGAACGGCCTGCTGGAATATCCCCAGTACTCCCGCCCCGCCGTCTGGCATGACAGGGCGGTGCCGGACATTCTCCTCTCCGGGGACCACGGGAAGGTGGCCGCCTGGCGGAAGAAGGAGAGCTACAAGCGGACCATGCTCCGCCGTCCGGACCTCTTCGAGAAATTCGACGAAAGCCAGCTGACCACCAAAGCGGAAAAAAAGGTCCTCCAGGAGGCCAGGGACGAGCTGGCGGAGGAACGCGGAACCCAGGAATAAAAATCAGGACCTCCCGCGGGAGGTCCTGGTTTTTTAGTTTTTTAAGTTTTTCAAGCTCTGCGTCCGTTCCGCCGGACGGGGACCGCGCCGGGAATCAGGCGGCTTCCACGCCGCCGGTCCCGCCGTACAGGGATTCAAAGCCGGAGAAATCCGGGAAGGTGATTTTCACGTCCTTGCCCGTTGCCTTGATGGTCATGTCCATATCCATGTCCGCGGTAAGGACCGCCGTCATGCTCTCCTCGCTGTCGGAGGCCGTCATCTCCACCTTCAGCGTCAGGTCAGCCCTGGCGCTCTTCAGCGCGCCGTCCTTGTCCATGGTATAGGAGATTGTACTGCCCTCCATGGAGATATCCAGGTCCGCCTGAATATCCGATTCCACAGACAACACATCCAGAACCGAGGCCGTCAGGCCGTCCACAATCGACGTGAAAGCGTCGTTCAGCTTCAGCGTGCAGACGGTGTTCTCACCGGAGGTCTGGACGGCGATGGAATCCACGAAGGGAAGCATGGCGGGGCTGACCTTCCCGGCGGACTGCTCCAGCAGAGTCTTGAAGTCCTCCCAGTCCATGCCCATATTCATGGGCATCTGATAGGCCTCCTCGCCGGAACGGACATACATCACGCCGTCCTTCAGCCAGTACTGCCCTTTTTCCTCCTCGGTCACGCCGTCGGCCTTCATGGAGACCGTCATATCCATAGCCATCTGGAAATCCCGGTCCAGAATCGCCTGGATGCTGCCCTTGACGGAGACCGCCGCCTGCTCGTCCATGTTCACAGAGGCATCGGAGGCCTTGAGGACAAGGCCAATGCTCAGATTGGCGTCAATGTCGGCGTCCAGCCCCTGGGCCGCCGCCGCGCCGGAGGCCTGGAGAGCCCGGTAGGCCTCGATCTTCTCAGTGGTGGGCCTGGCGGCCTCCGCGTCCACGGCTCCGCTCTCAATCAGGCTGGCCAGCAGGTAGGTCCCGCCGCCCTTCATGTCCATGCCCAGAGCCTGATAGGTCATGGCCGCCAGGTCGTCCCGGAGGAATTTTCCGGCGAACAGGGAGGTGTCCAGCAGGCCCAGGCCCATGGCGAATTCCTGGGCGCTGGCGGCGGTGAAGTCCTCGCCGTCCTTATAGCCCAGGGCCCGGAGCAGGAAGATGGTATAGGCCTTGGCGGTGCAGGGATTGGAGCCGCCGAAGGCGCCGGCGCTGGTGCCGCTGGCAAGGCCCTTGTCCGCCAGCCACGCGGCGAAGGGTGCGCCAGCCTCGTTCACGTCGGTGAAGGGGCATTTCAGCTCCCCGGAGGCATAGGCGGCCTTGGCCTCCTCCTCCGCGCCGTAGAGCCGCACCAGCATGATGGCGGCCTGGGTCCGGGTGGGGGCGCTGTCCAGGGCATAGCCGCCGTTTCCGTCGCCCCGGAGCATGCCGATGGCGGCCAGCTCCGCCGCCGCGCCGTCGAAGCTGGAGGCGGAGGCGGAGACGCACAGCGCCGCCGTCAGGGCCAGGGTTGCCAGCAGGATGGTCAGAAAGCGTTTCATGAAAAATCTCCTTTCTTCCGGTCCGGCGGAGGCCCGCCGGAAACGATGCCGCTTTTTTCGCAGCTTTCCGCAATTTTCCGCATTTCTTCCGCAGTTTCCGTATTTTCTCGCGCGTTTTGCCGTATTTATTTTACACCCGGAGCCGGGCTCCGGAACCTCACACCCGTTCATACAGCGGCAGGTCCCGCCGGTAGGGCTGGGTCCGGTAGGTCACGGAGCGGATTTTCCGGCCCTCCATTCCATACTTGGGGTGGGTGCCGAAGAGGTCGATGTAGCGGTCCAGGTCGTCCTGCTCCGCCGCCATTTTCTCCAGCAGCCGGGCGGCGGCCCGGGCGTCGTCAATGGCCCGGTGGCTGTTGACGGCCTCGCCCTCCAGACGGTAGGCGGCGATGGCGTCGCAGAGCTTGTGGGGGTAGTCCCGCCGGTCCCGGTAGACCGTCAGGGCGTCCAGGAACCGGGAGGCCGCCAGAATGCCCGCCATGTCCAGGGGGGCCAGGAGGCCATACAGGAAATTCAGGTCGAACTGGGCGTTATAGGCCACCAGCAGAGGCCGCTCCGCCCCCTCCAGCAGGGCGGCGAACTCCCGGGCCGCCGCCTCCCCGGAAACGCCCTGCTCCTCCAGCATGGCGTCGGTGATGCCGGTGAGGTTCACGATAAAGGGCGGGATGGTCTGCCCCGGCGGCAGGCGGATGAAGGCGTCCATGCCCCCCGTCTCCCCGCCGCGCTCCAGGGCCACGGCCCCCAGCTCAATGATCCGGTCCCGCCGGAAGTCGATGCCGGTGGTCTCGGTGTCGAAGACCACCAGCCGGTCAAACTGTTCCCAGAGTCTCATCATCATCCCTCCAGACGGCTGTTCCCGGTGGCGTAGTCGATTTCGACGCCGGGCTGCACATTATAGACAAACACGTTGAAGCGCACGCCGTCCCCTTCGTCCTCCACCGACAAGGCCTCCATCTGCACGCCCCGGGCCACCAGCTCCGACCCGATGAAGTAGGGCGTCACCCGGTAGAGAACGTGGTTCCCGGTCTCGTCCACATAGTCGTTCACCTCGTTCTCAAAGGGCAGCATCCCCGTCACGTTGAGATACCGGGTGCCGGTAATCAGGTTTTTCTGATTGGCGTTCTCCCCCGCCAGCTGATAGCCGATGAGGTGGCAGCGGTTGTACAGGTATTTCCCGTCCACAACGTCGTATTTCACCGTCTGCCAGCCGGTGGGCTTCACGGACCCGATATCCCCCCGCTCCTCCGTGGGCATAATCTCCAGACAGATGTTGGCATAGGCCGGGCCGCAGCGGCCCAGGGCATCCAGCTCGCTGTAGGTCTCGAAGGCCTCCGTGGTCAGGTCCTCCCGGGTGAAGCCGGGCTGATTCTCGTTCAGTTCCACATAGGCCGCCCCCCGGTAGTCCGGGATATTCTCCATGGTGACGGGCTCCGGCTGGAAATACCAGCGGAGGAATGCCGCCGCCGCGCACAACAGCAGCAGCAGGATGGTCTGATGGGGAGTCAGCTGACTGCCGCCCCTTCTGCGTCTCCTTTTCTGGGCCATAGAGCTTCCCCTTTCCACGCTCCGGTTTCCAGAGCCTGTTTGAAAACCGTCAAAACGCCGTCTCAGGGCATCCTTTTCCGCCAGGACTGCGTTGATTTGACTTGAAACCCGTCAGGATTCCTGCGTCAAATCGCCTTGCCCGACGATTGGATAGCCGTTGGCGGCTCTGCCGCCTTACGGATATCACATGCCCATTGGGTAAACAATCTGCCCCAATCCGGCATTCCGCCGGTTTTTAAACAGACTCTCGTCCCTTCGACCGGTTTTGACATTTTTCTAATCATAGCATATTTCATCACTTTTTTCAAGCCGGAACCATCCGGTATCTTTCGACGCTTTTCGGGCATACTGCGAAAAACAGCGCCGGCGCTTCTGTCCCCGCTGCGCAGACACAACGGCGCGTTCCGTCAAATGAAAAGGAGATGCCTATGCCAATCTCAATCCGCGAGCGTCTGAAACGCTGCTTTTTCCTGCTGCTTCCCTGTCTGTTCCTGGCGGGGATGCTCTTCACGCAGGGACGGACCCTCTCCGATCCCACCGCCCCCGCCGCCGGCTCCGCCGCCATACCGGCCTCCGCCGACAACTGGGGCCTGTCCTTCCCCAACGAGGGCCAGTCCCCCGTGGGCAACGCCACGGCGGAAAGCCTGGCGCAATATGACGCCTACTATCTGGGCGACACCGGGAAGAAGGTGATCTACCTCACCTTTGACTGCGGGTATGAAAACGGCTACACGGAAAAAATCCTGGACGCCCTGAAGAAGCACAGCGCCCCCGCCGCCTTCTTCGTGGTGGGCAACATGATTGAAACCGCCCCGGACATCATCCGCCGCATGGCGGAGGAGGGCCACATCGTGGGCAACCACACCTTCCATCACCCGGACATGTCCGCCATTTCCGACCAGGCCGCCTTTCAGAAGGAGCTGGACAGCCTGGCCGCCCTGTATCAGGAGACCACCGGCCGGGAGCTGCCCATGTTCTACCGCCCGCCCCAGGGCAAGTACAGCGAGGACAACCTGAAGCAGGCCCAGGCCCTGGGCTACAAGACGGTATTCTGGTCCCTGGCCTATGTGGACTGGTACGTGGACAACCAGCCCACGGCGGAACAGGCCTATGAAAAGCTCCTGCCCCGCATCCACGACGGGGCCATTGTCCTCCTCCACTCCACGTCCAAAACCAACGCCGATATCCTGGACGAGCTCCTGACCAAATGGGAGGATATGGGCTACACCTTCGCCTCTCTGGAGGAGCTGCCGGAGGCTTGAGACCGGCGCTTCTCTCTCTGCCCGGGCCCTCCGGTCCGCAGACCCAGGCAGGCCGCCGGGAGCCGTCCCCCAAAAACGGCTCCCGGCGGAATGGTCAATCGTCCTCTATCTCCTCCGCGTCCGACAAATCACAAACGGAAACGGGCCTTTCGCCGCTGAACTCCACGGACACGCCAAACTGTCCGCCAAAATCCAACCCGTTTTCCAGAAACAGAATCATCCACTCCCGCCCTTCATAAAAGATAAACAGGGGGCGGTCAAAGGGGATTTCTTCCCGCCGGGACGCTTCCGCGCCGTCCGCTTTTGACAACTGAAACAGCTCCGGTTTCTCCGCCAGCTTCATTCGGAGGTATTCCAGGGCGGATTTTCTGTACCTGTCCCCGTGCCGGACGACGTCCGCAATCAGACCGGCGTCCGCAAGGTCCAAATCCGGCTCGTTCAAGATGATGTCGAATCCCTGCTCACAGCCCTCCATATCCCCATGCCATCGGTGTATGGACTGAGGGCCCTTCTGATAGCCCAGCGCGCCCAGGTCCCTGTGGTAAATCCTGTCATGTTCCATATTTCTTCCTCCCCCTCTGTCTCCTGCCGCTCTATGGCCTTGATGATAGCATGGGCTTCCCCTCCCTTCAAGTCCTTTTGCGCCGCTCCCAAAGGCCTGCGTTCAAGCCGGCCGCCTCCGGAAAAATCCGCGGAAGGCCGGGCCCGAGAATGCCTCCTCCGGAAATTTTATGCAGGGACCTGTCCCGTCCCCCGAACGCATGGAGCACCCAAAAGAACGGGAGGGGACAGAGCCCCTCCCCTACATGGCTTCCCCTCTGTAAAATACGCGGAAGGACGGCCCCCCGCCCCCTTGCAGGCAACCGGAAACGGGTGTATAATGAATAATTAGTAATGAGGAGTTAGGAATGAGCAATTAGGAATGAGCAATTAGGAATGAGCAATTAGGAATGAGCAATTAGGAATGAGTAATTAGGAATTGTCCCTGTTCCGGCAAAATTCCTAATTCCTAACTCCTAATTCCTAATTCTCGTCGCAAAGGTATTTGGAGGTGCATAATGGATTTGACAACCACCGCCCTGCTGGATCTCTCCCACTCCCTGGCGGGAAACTATCTGTCCGGCTTTCAGTACCCCTGGCAGGCCCTGGACGGCATCCAAGAGCTGATTTTAACCCTGGGTCCCCGGCTGGACCCCGCAGAATACGAGGAGCGGGCCCCTCAGGTCTGGGTCCACAAAACCGCTGAAATCGCCCCCACCGCCTTTCTGGGCCCCCCCTGCATCATCGGCCCGGACACGGAGGTCCGGCACTGCGCTTTCATCCGGGGCAGCGCCCTGGTGGGCAGCGGCTGCGTGGTGGGCAACTCCGTGGAGCTGAAAAACGTCATCCTCTTCGACGGCGTTCAGACCCCCCACTACAACTATGTGGGGGACTCCATCCTGGGCCACAGGGCCCACATGGGGGCCGGGTCCATCACCTCCAACGTCAAGTCCGACAAAACCCTGACAGCGGTCCGCGACGGGGAGCGCACCATCCCCACGGGCCGGAAAAAATTCGGGGCCATTCTGGGCGACCACGTGGAGGTGGGCTGCAACAGCGTGCTGAACCCCGGCACGGTGATTGGCCCCCGGGCCAGCATCTACCCCACGTCCTCCGTCCGGGGCACGGTGCCGCCGGACCATATTTACAAGGGGCCCGGCCAGGTGGTCCGCCGGGAGCCGGGGGACTGAGAACCTGTATTCACAACCGCTGCACGCCGTCTGGCCGGTCTTTTTCCCGCCATACTGCGTCGATTTCCCTTGCTATACGTCAGTATGGCTGCGGAAAATTTCCTTGTCTGGCGAGACAAATCCTCGCCCATCCAGCGTCCCCCGGCTATGAATACAGGTTCTGAACCCTTATCATAAAAAACCGGCACAGGGAAATCCCCCCCTGCCGGTTTTTTATTTCCCCTTGACAAATACCCCATGGGGGTATATAATCAGCATACCCGGTGGGGGTATCGAAAAGGAGGCGTCCGCTATGGAATCCTGTAACTGCCATAAAACGAAAGACCGCTCCGACGAGGAATACAAGCGCCTCATCAACCGCCTCAGCCGCGTCGAGGGCCAGATACGGGGCATCCGGGGCATGGTGGAGCGGAGCGCCTACTGTCCCGACATCCTGGCCCAGGTGGCCGCGGCCAACGCCGCGCTGAACGCCTTCGGCAAGGAGCTGCTGGCGGAGCACATCCGCACCTGCGTGGCCCAGGACATCCGGACGGGGAAGGACGAGACCATCGACGAGCTGGTGGCCACCCTGTATAAATTGATGAAATAAAAGGAGACCGCAATGGAACAATATAACGTTACCGGCATGAGCTGCGCGGCGTGCAGCGCCAGAGTCGAAAAAGCCGTGTCCAGGGTTCCGGGGGTCACGGCCTGCTCCGTCAGCCTCCTGACCAACTCCATGGGCGTGGAGGGGACCGCCGCGGCCGCCGATATCCTTCGGGCCGTGGAGGAAGCGGGCTACGGCGCGTCTCAGAAGGGCGCGGGCAGCCAGGCGAAAACGCCCTCCCTCTCCGAGGCGGAGGAGGCCCTGCGGGACCATGAGACTCCGGTTTTGAAGCAGCGGCTGATCTGGTCCCTGGGCTTTCTGCTGGTGCTGATGTACTTCTCCATGGGCCATATGATGTGGTCCTGGCCGGCCCCCGCCTTCTTTCAGGGCAACCATGTGGCCATGGGGCTTTTGCAGCTGCTGCTGACGGCGGCGGTGATGGTCATCAACCAGAAATTTTTCGTCAGCGGCTTCAAGAGCCTCTGGCACAGGGCCCCCAACATGGACACACTGGTGGCCCTGGGGTCCACGGCGGCTTTTGTCTACAGCACCTATGCCCTCTTCGCGATGACGAACGCCCAGGTTCAGGGAGACGGCGAGACGGTGATGCACCTGATGCACGAGTTCTATTTCGAGTCCGCCGCCATGATTCTCACCCTCATCACCGTGGGAAAAATGCTGGAGGCCCGTTCCAAGGGCAGAACCACCGACGCCCTGAAGAGCCTGATGAAGCTGGCCCCCAAAACCGCCGTTCTGGTGCGGGACGGGGCGGAGACCGAGGTCCCCATTGACCAGGTCCGGACCGGGGATGTATTTGTGGTCCGGCCCGGCGGGAACATCCCGGTGGACGGCGTGGTCCTGGAGGGCTCCAGCGCCGTCAACGAATCCGCCCTGACAGGCGAGAGCATCCCCGTGGACAAGGGCCCCGGCGACGCCGTTTCCGCCGCGACGGTGAACCAGTCCGGCTTTCTCCGCTGCCAGGCCACCCGGGTGGGAGAGGACACCACGCTCTCCCAGATTATCCAGATGGTCAGCGACGCGGCGGCCACCAAGGCCCCCATCGCCAAGATTGCCGACAGGGTTTCCGGCGTCTTCGTCCCGGCGGTGATCTCCATTTCCGCTGTGACCATTCTCGTGTGGCTGCTGCTGGGCCAGACCGTGGGCTTCGCCCTGGCCCGGGGCATCTCCGTGCTGGTGATTTCCTGCCCCTGCGCCCTGGGCCTCGCCACCCCTGTGGCCATTATGGTGGGCAGCGGCATGGGAGCCAAAAACGGCATCCTGTTCAAGACCGCCGCCTCTCTGGAGGCCGCGGGCCGGACGGAGATCGTGGCCCTGGACAAAACCGGAACCATCACAAAGGGCGAGCCCAGGGTGACGGACCTCCTCCCCGCCCCAGGCGTCGATGAAAACACCCTGCTGGCGGCGGCGGCCTCTCTGGAGGCCCCCTCGGAGCATCCCCTTGCCAGGGCCATTGTGGAGGAGGCCCGGCGGCGGAGCCTGTCCGCCTCTCCGGCGGAGCAGTTTGCCGCCGTCCATGGCAGAGGCGTCCAGGCCGTGCTGAACGGAGACAGCTGCATCGGCGGAAACCTGGCCATGATGGAGGAGGCGGGCGTGGACCCCGGCCCTCTGGCCCGTCAGGCCGAGGCTTTGGCGGAGCAGGGCAAAACCCCCATGTTCTTTGCCAACGAGAGCCAAAAACGGATTCTGGGCGCGGTGGCTGTGGCGGACGTCATCAAGGAGGACAGTCCCCAGGCCGTGAAGGAACTGCAGGGCATGGGCATCCGTGTGGTGATGCTCACCGGCGACAACGAGCGCACCGCTCGGGCCATCGGCAGGCAGGCCGGGGTAGACGAGGTCGTGGCCGGCGTCCTGCCCGACGGCAAGGAGAGCGTCATCCGGTCCCTCAGGGAGCAGGGGAATGTGGCCATGGTGGGCGACGGCATCAACGACGCCCCGGCCCTCACCCGGGCGGACACCGGCATCGCCATCGGCGCGGGGGCGGACGTGGCCATCGACGCGGCGGACGTGGTGCTGATGAAGAGCCGTCTGTCCGACGTGCCCGCCGCCATCCGGCTCAGCCGGGCCACCCTGCGGAACATCCATGAAAATCTGTTCTGGGCCTTTTTCTACAACACCATCGGCATCCCCCTGGCGGCGGGGCTCTTCATCCCCCTGGGCCTGACGCTGAACCCCATGTTCGGCGCGGCGGCCATGAGCCTCTCCAGCTTCTGCGTGGTGTCCAACGCCCTGCGGCTGAATCTCTTCGACATTCGGAACGCGGGTAAGGATAAACCCCTGAAACACAAATCCAACAAAACCCAACACAAGGAGGAAACAAGCACCATGGAAAAAACACTGAACATTGAGGGCATGATGTGCGGCCACTGCGAGGCCCGGGTGAAGAAGGCCCTGGAGGCCCTGCCGGAGGTCAGCGCCGCCGACGTCAGCCACGAGAAGGGCGCCGCCGTGGTCACCCTGTCCGCCGCCCTCTCCGACGAGGCCCTGAAAAAGGCCGTGGAGGACCAGGACTATAAGGTGCTGGGCATTCAGTAAGATTTTGCGCACACAAGAAAAAGCAGACTGCCAACGGCAGTCTGCTTTTCTGCGTTCCAATGCTGTCAGCCGGAAATTGCCTCCAGAACATTGTGAATTTTTCCGAACAGGACGGCCTCCGGCTTCTTTTGCCAGATCCCTGTGTTCTGCTCCAGGGCCTTGATGCCGGAAAGATAGCCGCTCCATTCCAGGACGTTGCTCTTAAACATCGAGAAGGAATTCGTATAGCACAGGAGATTGTCGGAATCCGCAGTCATGATATACGCTTCGCAATTGATTGCGCTGAGAGGAATCGCCTCCAGCTCGCTGCCGGCCAAACCATAGTTGATATAGGGCTTGTCCGCTTCGTCCAGAACGCCGTACTCACAGAGCTTGTCGATGAGCTTCTGGTAATCGGCGCGGCTCATATTCCTGGGGTCAAAGTGCTCCGACAGGTATTCCTTCTGTTCCTCCGTCAGCTTGACCCTTGTCCCGCCGGCCTGCACCCGCTGGGTGAGGTCTGCGTAGTTTTGCTTTGCCTGGTTCTGAACGGCTTCCACCGTCTGCCGGAACAGGTCCTGATACTCCGTTTTGGGGACGGCGTAGGGGAGGGCGGCGTTTCCTACATGGTTGAACCATTCCGCCTGAAATTGCCGGGAGCCTGCCTGTGTAATCATAAATTCCTCCATTTCACAGATTCAATTTGACTTCGAGCGCTCCGCCTTTGAATCCGTTCAATGGAAGCGGCTCCGGACCAGATTCCCTTCTTTTAGGAATATCGGCTGGATTTTGGGAAATATAATAAGTTCTTCTTACTTTTGTGCCGACGTGTCCTCCCTTTTATACCCGCATCAGGCAGCCTTCTCCTTTATCCGGGGACTCTATTCCCCCAAATCCCGGTTGGCCGGGGGACAGCCGTTGCAGCAGCCGGGGTGATCCGTCATGTACTTGCGGAAAGAGCCCTCTGTCAGACCGGCCACGGCGGCCAGACGCTCATTCACCATGCCCCACATGCAGAAGGGCAGGTGTCCCTGGTGTCCCCGGTGCATCTGCACGCAGGCAAAGCAGTCCCCGTGGAGCTCACACTTGGCCTTGCAGGGGCAGAAATCCCCGCTTTCCCGGACAAGGCGGAGAAACTCCTGCTTCACCGCCATGGCCTCTTCCTTCTTCCCCTCCCGCTCCAGGCGGTCCTGCAAAAGGGCCAGCTCGTGATTCTCTATTTTCATCCTCTGTCCTCCATTTTGCCCATGCTTCTTCCGTCGCCGGCGATTACTTCGCGGCCCGGTCTGCCTCAATCTGGAGCTTCAGAGCCTCCACCGCCACCCGGACGGAGGCGCTGGTGTCCTCGCTCATCCTCTGGTCCAGACCGGCGGCCTCCCGCTCCTGGTTCCACACCACGTGGAAGCAGCTTCCGCAGCGGCAGCCCAGGGCCGCCGCCACCACGAAGAGGGCGGCGCTCTCCATCTCGCTGGCCTTCACCCCCAGGCGCTTCCAGCTCTCCCACTTCTGCCGGAGCTCATAGGCCACCGGAGACGCGCCGGGGTCATGCTGGCCATAGAAGCTGTCCTTGCACTGGACAATGCCGGTGTGGAGGGGATAGCCCAGAGCCCTGGCGGCCCGGACCAGGCTGTCCGTAATGCCGAAGTCCGCCACGGCGGGGAACTCGATGGGGGCGTACTCCCGGCTGGTGTGCTCGAAGCGCACGGCCCCGGTGGCCACCACAATGTCCCCGGACTGGACTTCCAGATCGATGCCGCCGCAGGTGCCGGTGCGGATGAAGGTATCTGCGCCGCATTTGTGGAGCTCCTCCATGGCGATGGAGGCGGAGGGCCCGCCGATGCCGGTGGAGCAGGCGGTGACCTTCTCCCCCAGCAGCGTGCCGGTCCAGACGTTGAACTCCCGGTTGCAGGCCACCTGCTTCGCGCCGTCAAAGTAGGCGGCGATGGCGGGAACCCGTCCCGGGTCGCCGGGGAGAATGCAGTAGCGGCCCACGTCCTCCGGCGTGCAGGCGATGTGGAACTGCTTTTCCAGCTTTTGCATAATTTTCACCTCAACGTTGTGATTTTATGACAACAGTATAACAGACCACGGTCAAAACTTCAACAACTTGACGAAAGAAACGCGCAGCCCGACCCGCATTTTATAGCCGGCGCGGTCCTTTCCCCTTATCCATCCACAGTCACCCGGAAGCGGCAGCAGCCTCCGCCGTTCAAAATTGTCTCCAGAGTTTCCACGGTGATGCTCCGCCCCGGCAGGAGGCTTTCCAGAATGTAGGCGACGCTCTGCCGGGAGCACTCGCAGTGGGCCGGGTCCCGTACCGCGCCGGAGAGCACCTCCGGGCAGACGCATTGGGGATAGCCCACTTCATAAATCCGGCCCGGCTGAATGACCCTGGCGAAAAACCCCTCCAAATCCCCGTATTTCTGATATTGGGCGTCCAGGTCACAGCCGCACTCCTGGAACATCTTTTTTTGCAGGGGCAGAACCGTGTCCTTCACACATCGGACTGCCTTTTCTCTGTAGTCTGTCATAGAACTCCTTTTACAAAATATCCATTCACTTCATGGTCACCACGGTGACGCCGGTCTCCCCCTCGCCGTAGACCCCCAGCCGGAAGCTCTTCACCGCCCTGTTCCGGCGGAGAATGTCGTGGACGGCCTTCCGCAGGGCCCCGGTGCCCTTACCGTGGATGATGGTCACCGTCTCCAGCTTCCCCATGACGGCGGCGGAGAGGAAGCCCTCCACCACACTCTCGGCCTCCAGCGTCTCCATCCCCCGGATGTCCAGCTCCCGGCTGGCGGCGGTCCGGAGCACCCGGGATCCGCCGGAGGAAACCGGGGTCCTGGGCTTCCGGGCGGCCCGCTCGTCGTCCTCGATGAGGCGAACCTCACCGGCCTTGGCCTTCATCTTCAGAATACCGGACTTCAGCTGCAGCGTCCCGTCCTTCCCCACGGAAACCACCTCCGCCGGGGTCCGGACGCCGGGAATCTCCACCAGGTCCCCTTTCTGAATAGGGCGGCTGGGCTTGGGAATGGGGGCGGGACGGTCCTTTTCCGTCCGCAGGCGCTCCTCTGCCTGGTTCAGGCCGGAGCGGATGGCCGCCTGGGCGTCGTTGAGATTCTGGACGGCCTCCGCCGCCGCCTGCCGCCGCCGGAGCTCCGCCAGCTCGTTAAAGGTCTGGTCCGCCGCCGCCTTGGCGTCCCGAAGGATGCGCTTTGCCTCGGCCTCACCCCGGCTCCGGGCGTTCTCCTTGGCCCGCTCCATCTGCTCCCGGAACTCTCTTGCTTTCCGGGCGTCCTCCTCCCGCTGGAGGAAGAGGCGCTGAGACTCCTGCTCCCGCTTTTCCAGCGCCTGGCGCTTGGCCTCCAGCTGGGTCAGGATATCCTCAAACCGCACGCTGTCCCCGCTCATCTGGGTCTGCGCCGCCTGGATGACCTCCTCAGGCAGGCCCAGCCGCCGGGAAATGGCGAAGGCGTTGGACTTGCCGGGAATGCCGGTCAGCAGGCGGTAGGTAGGGCTGAGGGTCTCCACATTGAACTCGCAGGAGGCGTTTTCCACCCCGGCGGTGGTCATGGCAAAGCTCTTCAGCTCGGCATAGTGGGTGGTGGCGGCGATTTTCGCCCCCGTCCGCCGGACGTGCTGGATGACGGCAATGGCCAGCGCCGCGCCCTCCACCGGGTCCGTGCCTGCTCCCAGCTCGTCGAAGAGAATCAGGCTCTTCCCGTCCGCCTCCTTCAAAATGCCCACGATGTTGGTCATGTGGGCGGAGAAGGTGGACAGGCTCTGTTCAATGCTCTGCTCATCCCCGATGTCCGCCAGCACCCGTTCGAAGACGGACACGGCGCTGCGGTCCGCCGCGGGGATGTGGAGGCCGCACTGGGCCATGACGGTCAGCAGGCCCAGGGTCTTCAGGGACACGGTCTTGCCGCCGGTGTTGGGGCCGGTAATCACCAGGGTGTCAAAGGCGTCTCCCAGGTCCACGTCGATGGGCACCGCTGTCTTGGGGTCCAACAGGGGATGCCGGGCCTTCCGCAGCCGAATGGCCCCGTCCCGCCGGATTTCCGGCCGCACGGCGTCCATCCGGTAGCTCAGCTGGCCCCTGGCAAACATCAGGTCCAGCCGCACCAGGGTCTCATAGTCCCACTGGATGTCCTGCCGGTGGGCCGCCGCCTCGGCGGACAGCTCCGCCAGGATGCGTTCGACTTCCTTCTGCTCCTTAGCCTCCAGCTCCACGTATTCGTTATTGGCCTGGACCACTCCCATGGGCTCCACAAACACCGTGGCCCCAGAGGAAGAGATGTCATGGACCAGCCCCGGCAGGTTCCCCTTCTGCTCCGCCTTCACAGGCACCACGAAGCGCCCGTCCCGCTGGGTGATGATGGCCTCCTGGAGCACCTTGGCATAGCTGGGGGAGGCGATGATTTTTTGCAGAATCTGCCGGCTCCTGGCCTGGGCCGCCCGCATGTGCCGCCGGATGTCCGCCAGCTCGCTGGAAGCGGCGTCGGCGATGGTGTCCTCGTCGGGGATGCAGCGCTTGATTTTTTCCTCCAGAAAACGGTTCCCGTGGAGGGAGAGGAAAAACTGGTCCAGGGCCGTTTTCTCACTGGCCGTGTCCTCGGTGCTGAAATACTCCTTCCCCCGCCGGGCGGCGGTGAGGAGATCGGCAATCCGCAGCAGCTCCCGGGTGCTGAGGCTCCCGCCCCGGTCCGCCCGGTCCAGAATCTCCGCCACCGGCTTCACGCCGGAGAAGGAGGGCGCCCCCCGCAGGCCGATCATACGCCGGGCGTCGTCGGTCTGGTCCAGCAGGCGCAGAACCTCCTCGGTCTCCGTCTCAGGCCGGATGCAGAGGGCTTTCTCTTTCGCCTCGCCGCTGACGGCCTGCTCGGACAATAATTGCAGCACCCTGGGCAGCTCCAGGGTGCGGAGAGATTTGTCAAACAGTTCACTCATCGGTGGTTCCTCCTGTCACGCAGTTTTCCTGATTTCCCGGTTCCGTATCATAACTCTCCACTCTCTACTCCCCACTCTTCACTCTCAGCTCTCATCCCAGGCTCTCGTAAAAGTCGAGAGTCCTGAATGTCCGCTCCAGCTGGGCGGACAGAAACAGCCCGGCCGCCCTGGACAGGCGCCGGAGGGCCTCCTCCGGGATGCGGAAGGAGTACAGCCGTTTCGGGTCTCCGTATACGATATGCCGCAGAGCCGCCAAAGACTCCCGGCAGAGGGGGCTTACCCCGCCGTCGTGGGCGCAGCGCCTGCACCGCAGCGTCCCCAGGGCCGCGTTCAGAACCGGCTCCTCCGGGTCCGTCCTCCCGCAGGCCTCGCAGGCATTCACCAGCGGTTCAAATCCCGCCAGACACAGCAGCTTCATTTCAAAGGCCGGCTTTACCAGCTCCGGCGGCTTGTGTAAAGCAGAAAGGGCATACAGCCCGTTCAGCAGGTGCCGCAGCAGCTCCGGCGCGGCCTCCTCCGGCAGGGTGACGCACTCCGTCAGCTCCGCCATGTAGAACCCCAGGGCCAGGGCCTTCAGGTCGCCCCGCAGACCCTCGAAGAGCTCCAGGGTAGAGCCCTCATTGACATAGTACCAGTCTTTCCGCTGATACAGCGTCCATTCCGACCAGGCCAGGGACTGGGCCCCGGCGGCAAACCGGCAGTTTTTCCGCCGGGCGCCCCGGGCAATCACGGAAATTTTCCCCCGGTCCTCCGACAGCAGGGTTAAAATTTTATCCGTCTCCCGGGTCTCGGTCTCCCGGAGGACCACGCCCCGGGTCACAATCACAGGCGAAGCCGCCACAGCGCTCCCTCCCTATGTACGGGGAGTATATTTCTCCCCATTGATTACTGACAGTCCTGGTTTTCTTCAATGGAACGGTAGAGCATATAAGCCAGGGGCTCTCCCGTCAGGCAGAACAGCTCCCAGAGGGGCTCCGATTCCAAATAATCCATGGGGCAGACCTCCTTTTGACAGGATTAGTCTGCGGAACCCGTCGAAATCCATGCCCGGAAATTCCCGCCGGAAATGGAAAATTCCCAAATCATCCCCACTCTCAACTCTCAACTCTTCACTCTTCCCTGTATCCCAGGCTCCGGACGTAGTTCAGGTTGTCCCGCCAGTTCTCCTTGACCTTGACCCAGGTCTCCAGGTAGATTTTGGTCCCCATAAATTTCTCCATGTCATGCCGGGCCAGGGAGCTGATTTTTTTCAGCATGGCACCCTGTTTTCCGATGATGATGCCCTTGTGGCTGGCCTTTTCGCAGTAAATCACAGCTCCCACGTCGACGACGCCGGTATCCCGCTCCGAGAACTTCTCAATCTCCACGGCGGTGCCGTGGGGAATTTCCTTGTCCAGGCACAGCAGCAGCTTTTCCCGCAGCAGTTCCCCGCACACCGCCCGCTCCGGCTGGTCGCTGGTCTGGCCGTCGGGGAAGAGCTGGGGGCCCTCCGCGGCGTATTTTTTCAGTTCCTCCATCAGCTCGTCCAGACCTCCGCCGGTGTGGGCGGAGATGGGGATGACGGCGTCAAAGCCGTCCCAGGCCTCGCTGTAGGCGGCGATCACCGGCAGCAGGGCGGCGGGCTCCACGGTGTCAATCTTGTTGATGCAGAGAATGCAGGGAATCTTTTCCTCCCGAATCCGCTGAATCAGGGCCTTTTCCGGCCCGCCCACGTGGGGGATGGGCTCCACCAGAAGCAGGGCGCAGTCCACGTCGCTGAGGCTGGCGGTGACGACCTTCACCATGTAGTCCCCCAGGGCGGACTTGGGCCGGTGGAGACCCGGCGTGTCCAGAAGGATATATTGGGTGTCCTCCCGGTTTACCACGCCGTAGATGCGGTTCCGGGTGGTCTGGGCCTTGTTGGAGACGATGGCGATTTTTTCCCCCACCAGGGTGTTGGTGAGGCTGGACTTGCCCACGTTGGGCCGTCCGCAGACGGTAATCATGGCGGTTTTTGTGATGTTCATAGGTGATCCTCAACTTTCTTTGAGCGTTTTGATGTTTGATGATAAATACCCCGACGGGGCCTTTTCTCGCCCTGACGGGCGGGGGGAGTCAACAGCTGACATGTCAGCCGGTTCATTCCACCCCCCATAGTCGTCGACGCAAACTGCACATCCCTCGCCCTGTCTCGCGGGGGACAGGGCTCGTCCGTTCCGTTGCGTCTCCTCTCCCCACGGTCACCGCTTCGTTGGGTGACCGTGGGGCCCCATTCTCTTTCTAAACGCAGAAAGAGAGAAAACAGGCTGCGGCGTGGTGCGGGCGGGGGTGTGGCGGTCAGCGAATGGCCCGCCCTTATCTTTCTGCTGCCGCTCATCTGGCCCTTCCGTTGGTTTTCCTGTTTACCGCGCTCCTTCGTTAGGACCTGGTAGAAGCACAAGCTTCTTCACCTGGTCTGTATAAACGGCAGTGGAAAGAGAAATACGCCAATTCAGTGATCGCCGGCCCCCGTTGAGCCACGCCGCGACCTGAAGACTTGCGTATCAGACTGTCGGTAACTCTTGCGCGCCCCTCGTCCCCCGTTTCTAATATCGGAGGGTCCCAGGGGGGTGTCCCCCCTGGCGGGGATTCCAAAGGGGCTGGCCCCTTTGGCCCCCCACGGGTGTGGCCCCCACGGGAGTGGGCCCCACGGGAGCGGCCCCCACGGGAGTGGGCCCCGCTGGGTCAGCGCGCAAGACATTTCTTCAGATACTGCCCTGTATAGGACGCCCCGCAGGCGGCCACGGTCTCCGGCGTGCCGGTGCAGACAATGGTCCCGCCGCCGTCGCCGCCCTCGGGGCCCAGGTCGATGAGCCAGTCGGCGGACTTGATGACGTCCAGATTGTGCTCGATGACCACCACCGTGTTCCCGCTGTCCACCAGCCTCTGGAGCACCTCCAGGAGCTTGCGCACGTCGTCGGTGTGGAGGCCGGTGGTGGGCTCGTCCAGAATATAGATGGTCTTCCCGGTGGCCTGCTTGCTCAGCTCCGTGGCCAGCTTCACCCGCTGGGCCTCGCCGCCGGAGAGCTCCGTGGAGGGCTGGCCCAGCTTCACATAGCCCAGGCCCACGTCCTGCAGGGTTTGCAGGCGGTTCCGGAGCTTGGGCAGGGGTGCAAAGAACTCCAGGGCCTCGTCCACCGTCATGTCCAGCACGTCGGAGATATTTTTCCCCTTATAGTGGACTTCCAGGGTCTCCCGGTTATAGCGCTTCCCCTTGCAGACCTCGCAGGGCACGAAGATATCCGGCAGGAAGTGCATCTCAATTTTCAGCACGCCGTCCCCGGAGCAGGCCTCGCAGCGTCCTCCCCGGACGTTGAAGCTGAACCGGCCCGGGCCGTATCCCCGGCTCTTGGCCTCCTGGGTGGAGGCGAAGAGCTCCCGGATGTCGTTGAACAGGTTGGTGTAGGTGGCGGGGTTGGACCGGGGGGTCCGCCCGATGGGGCTCTGGTCGATGCTGACCACCTTGTCCAGGTGCTCCAGCCCCTCGATTTTTCTGCACCTGCCGGGGTGGACCTTCATGCGCATCAGATCCGCCCCCAGCCGCTTGAACAGCACCTCATTCACAAGAGAGGACTTGCCGCTGCCGGACACACCGGTGACCACGGTGAAGGTCCCCAGGGGAAATTCCACGTCCACCTTTTGGAGGTTGTTCTCCTCCGCGCCCATCACCCGGAGGAATTTCCCGCTGCCGGGGCGGCGGACAGAGGGAACGGGGATGCTCTTCCTGCCGGAGAGGTACTGCCCCGTCAAAGAATCCGGGTCGGCCATAACCTCCTCCGGCGTCCCGGCGGCCACCACCTGTCCGCCGTGGACCCCTGCGCCGGGCCCGATGTCGATGAGGTAATCCGCCGCCCGCATGGTGTCCTCGTCGTGCTCCACCACCAGAAGCGTATTCCCCAGGCTCTGGAGGTTCCGCAGGGTTGCCAGCAGCTTGTCGTTGTCCCTCTGGTGGAGCCCGATGGAGGGCTCGTCCAGAATATAGAGCACCCCCATGAGGCTGGAGCCGATCTGCGTGGCCAGACGGATGCGCTGGCTCTCTCCGCCGGAGAGGGTTCCGGCAGAGCGGTTCAGGGTCAGATAGCCCAGACCCACGGACCGGAGGAAGCCCAGCCGGGACTTGATTTCCTTCAGAATCCGGCCGGCGATCAGCTGCTGCTGCTCTGTCAGCGTCAGGCGCTCCACCCATTCCAGCTCGTCCAGTACGGAGAGGCGGGTCAGCGCGTCGATGTCCCTGTCCCCCACCGTCACCGCCAGGGACTCCTTTTTCAGCCGCCGGCCCTTGCAGCCGGGGCAGGGGCACTCCGCCATCATCTCCTCCAGCTCCTTTTTGCTGGAATCGCTCTGGGTCTCCTGATAGCGGCGTTCAATGTTGTTGCAGATGCCCTCAAAGGGCTGATAGAGAACCCCCTTCCCCCGGGGCTGGTCATAGTGAAGCTCTAACTTTTCCCCCCGGGTGCCGTAGAGAATCACGTCCTGCACCTCAGGGCTCAGCTCCCTCCAGGGGCTTTCGAGAGAAAAGCGGTATTTTTTGGAAAGGGCGTCGAAGTACATCCGGGAAATGCCGTCGGAGCGGATATTGCCCCAGCCGCTGGCCTGAATGGCCCCCTCCAGAATGGACTTGGACGTATCCGGCACCACCAGGCTGACGTCTACCTTCAGCTGCACCCCCAGACCGGTACAGGTGGGGCAGGCGCCGAAGGGGTTGTTGAAGGAGAACATGCGGGGGGTCAGCTCCTCGATGGAGATGCCGCAGTCCTCACAGGCGTAATTCTGGGAAAAGGTCAGGTCCTGTTCCTCCCGGAGAAGGTTGATGACCGCCAGACCCCCGGAGAGGCCGGAGGCGGTTTCCACGCTGTCCGTCAGGCGCTGCTGGATGTCGGGCCGGATGATGAGCCGGTCGATGACCACCTCAATGCTGTGTTTTTTGTTTTTCTCCAGCTTGATGTCCTCGTCCAGCTCATAGAGATTCCCGTCCACCCGGACCCGGACGTAGCCGGAGCGCTTGGCGTCCTCGAAGACCTTGGCGTGTTCGCCCTTCTTGCCCCGGATGACCGGGGCCATCACCTGGATGCGGGTGCCCTCCGGCAGGGCCAGCACCTGGTCGATGATCTGGTCGATGGTCTGCTGCCGGATGACCTTGCCGCAGCGGGGGCAGTGGGGCGTGCCCACCCGGGCCCAGAGGAGGCGGAGGTAGTCGTAAATCTCCGTGACGGTGCCCACGGTGGACCGGGGGTTTTTCGAGGTGGTTTTCTGGTCGATGGAAATGGCGGGGCTGAGGCCCTCGATATAGTCCACGTCCGGCTTGTCCATCTGGCCCAGGAACATCCGTGCATAGGAGCTGAGGGACTCCACATAGCGGCGCTGTCCCTCGGCATAGATGGTATCGAAGGCCAGAGAGGACTTTCCGCTGCCGGACAGGCCGGTCATAACCACCAGCTTGTCCCGGGGGATGGTCACGTCAATATTTTTCAGGTTGTTTACCCGCGCGCCCTTGACGGTGATATATTTGTGCATGGCGTTGGTTCTCCTTTGCTTGCGTTTCGTCACGCTTTACAGACTAATGGAATGTATTTTTTATGTCAAGAGGTTTTTTGTTCCGGGAGTATCCACCTGCGCATTTTACGGCGTGAATGCCCTGTAGGGGAGGGGCTCTGTCCCCTCCCGTCTGGGCGGGGCGGCGCGGAGGCCGCCCCCTACATCCCTCTGCCGGAATAATACTCCGTAGGGACCGGGCTCTGTCCCCTCCCGTCTCTGTCCGGCGGACTGCCTTCGATTTTAACAAACCGGTTTGGCGCGGGGCGGCGCAGAGGCCGCCCCCTGCACCCCTCTGCCGGAATCACGCTCCGTAGGGGCCGCCGCCCCCGGCGGCCCGCCGGCAGCAATGATGAAGGCTGCTATCGGTGACGGGCCGGGCCCCTGCATCAGATTTTCGCTTTGGACGCTCCCTTTTTACGTTTCATCCGGAATCCAGATAGAGGGCTGGGAATCCGGAACCAGCTCCGCCCGGAAGAACCCGCCCCCGCCGCAGAGCAGCATGGTCTTCCCGTCCAGCAGCACAAAGCGCCTGCCAAGGTCGGGGAAGCTGTCGCTTATGAGCTCCGCGGTTACATGGAGGTACGTGCCGGGCTCCACGCCCAGGTCCTCCAGAGGCGTTCCATAGAGCGCGGCGAACTCCTCAGCTGTGATGTCCCGCTCTCTGTAGCGCTCCACGCCGCAGCCTCCGGCGGTGCCGGAGAAGGAGACAAGTATGCTTTCCGCCCAGCAGGAGAACTCCCCGCCAACGGTTTCCTCCAGAAGCTCCGGGGATGCCGGGCTCAGGGCCTCGGTGACGGTCCAGGTACCGAAATAGGGGCGGTTCTCCGGGTCCGGAATACGGTGTCCCGCCGGGTCCGGGATGGAGGGGGCGGAGCCGTCTGCGGGTTCCACGCGTTCCGCCCGGAAAAACATGCAGTCGTGATAGACCATCAGGGTGTCCCGGTCCAGCAGGTAGAAGAGGGCCCCTATAGGGCGGCTTTTCCCGATGTCCTCCTGAAAGTTCAGAAGGACGCTGCGGAGCTTCCGGTCCTCCAGCCCCAGAGCCTCAAAGGAGGTGCTGACCTGACTTCCGGGGATGTAGATGGAGGACTCCCGCCAGATTGTGGACTCGTCGAAGGGTTCTTCGGAATCCAGGGCGTAGACCAGCCCGTTGGAGGAAAAGCGGTCCGGCCCGTAGGCGATGCGCGTGCCGAGCCAGGAGGCAATTTCTTCCTCTGTGCGGGTGTAGCCCGGCGGGACGCCCTGACAGGAGACCAGTTCCCATTCGCCGTAGCAGACGTGCTCGGCGTCGAAGGGGGTTCCGAAGTCCTCCGGGATATACTGGAGGGGGCGGATGAGCAGGTACGCCGCGCAGCACAGCACCACCCAGGCCTCCCACAGGGCCGCCAGGAGCAGCACGGCGCTCCGCTTCCCCGCCCGCTTCCGCCGTCCGCGCCAGCGTATCAGGACCAGGAAAAGCAGGGCGTTGAACACCAGCAGGCCGGCGGCAACGGCGTTGATGATGCCCGGATGCTCCAGCGCCCAGACCAGCGGAGCCGCAACGGCCTGGGCGATCAGGCCGAGAATGATGACAGGGAGAAAGATCCATCCGAACAGAGCCATAAATGCCATATGGCAGACCTCCTTTTTGTCTGGCTCCGGCAGTGACCTGCGGGGCCGCTGCCGCGGGGGTTCACTCCCGTGAGGGCCGTTCCCACGGGGGGCCGCTGCCACGGGGGTCACTCCCGTGAGGGCCGTTCCCGCGGGGGGCGCTTCCCAGCGGGGGCCGCTGCCGCGGGGGTCACTCCCGTGAGGGCCGTTCCCGCGGGGGGCGCTTCCCAGCGGGGGCCGCTGCCGCGGGGGTTCACTCCCGTGAGGGCCGTTCCCACGGGGGCGCTTCCCAGCGGGGGCCACTGCCGCGGGGGTTCACTCCCGTGAGGGCCGCTGCCGCGGGGATTCACTCCCGTGAGGGCCGCTGCCGCGGGGGTTCACTCCCGTGAGGGCCGTTCCCACGGGGGCCGCTGCCGCGGGGGCCCAAAGGGGCCAGCCCCTTTGGAATCCCCGTCAGGGGGGGCGCCCCCCTGAATCCCCCCGATAACGGGGGACCAGGGGCGCGCAAGAGTTTCCGACAGTTTCATACGCAAGTCTCTATCCCGCGTCACGGTGCGGGCGGGGGCTTTGGAGGTTGACGCAAGGCCAGCCCTTCTCTTTTCGCTGCCGCTGGCCCGTCTGTTTCTTCGCTTCTCTGCCCGCCTCCCTGGTGCTCGTCCCGCCCTGCTCCGCATTCAAACGCTGATCACAGGGCGCGGGTCGCTG